>Ga0131853_10011832_pt1 | contig 15967 bp, 14 predicted proteins | sample TergutLab28metaG_FD_92764 | JGI IMG/M metagenome (GOLD analysis project Ga0131853, IMG submission 92764) | Labiotermes labralis P1 segment gut microbial communities from Petit-Saut dam, French Guiana - Lab288 P1 (version 2) (version 2) | ecosystem: Host-associated > Arthropoda: Insects >...
ACCATCTTGCACTGCCATGTGATCAGGATTGCTTGGAACATAAAGGGCTTTCTTGTTAGTAGGGCTTTGTGTATTTCCACAATATTTCACTAAGGATGTCAAGTAGGTTTTGGTCCACTCTGTACATATAAAAATGTAACTTCATCCGTTTCCTGCCACAACTTCATGAACAGCACCCAATGACAATATGAACTGTACTCCATATTCTGTTTTTTCAAGGACATAGTATGACTTCATCCTGATCATGTAACCACAAGGTATAAACATAGCAAGTTTCTCACAAAAAAGTGAGCTCTCTAAAGTCAAGTGTTTTGTCTGCAAGAACAGAGCCTTCTGACGAGGATATAAAATGGTGTATAATATTTATTTATATGTACAGGACATATGTAAGACTCGTCGTTGTGAGATATTTGTTGTGTTATGCTCTGAGATTACTACTGCTAGTAGGGATAGTCTCAGACTATGCCAGTTGTGGAGCACCCAGAGCGTTGGCTTTTAATCAACTCTGCTGGGGGCGTATCAGGGGATTTTGAAATGAGTGTATAAAGCCAGGAACATGGTAAATTGACATTAGGGGTTATCAGCCTCTTCATTCGATGAATGGACTTCATCATTGAGGAATTTATGCATGACAGAACAAGTATTTAGTATGATCACTTTCTGGACCTGGGGCAGTAGGCATGGTGGTACACTGAGGGTAGTGAAGCTTTGGTTAAGCATGTTTGGTATGACCCCCATAGCAGACAAGACCAGTGCAAAAACAATTATTATTACTAGTTTTATTTTAAATTTATTCTTGTGTATTAGTTATTAAGTGATAGTCTTCTGTTAAGTCCAGATCTTGACAAGGGATCACAGTGATTTACCCCAGCACTTTACAAATAATGTGGGAAGTGCTAAATAGTGTGATATTCTGTAGTTCTATGGCTGACGGGTGGCCTGGGAACAACTGAAGGTTCCAATCTAGTCCCTTCTTCATTGTCCCTAATGTTCCCATTATAACTAGCACAATTTTTGCCCTCACATTCCACATCCTACTGAGTTCAGTCTCCAGGTCTTTGTACTTAGTTTTCCAGTTTCATTTACGTTAAAGTTTGAAATATCTGGTATGGCTATATCAATCCATAGGCAAGTCTTCTCTTTTTTATCATGCAGTACTACATTAGGCCAGTTTGCTAGTATTGTTCTATCTGTGATAACAGGTATGTCCCACATAATAGTGGCACCATTGACATTTATGACCCTGTCAAGTATATAATCTTAGTAATTCTCAGTAACCTGCAACCCCTTAAGTTTTCATATCATCCAGTGGGTGTAACCAGCCACATTATTGTGTCTGTTAGTGTAGTCAGATGGTGCAAGTGTTGTGTATCCCGCAACAATGTTTTATGTGTTTTGCCTACTAGCACATTTTGCATTTACTGTCAGTTGGTTGCTTCATGATATTTCTCTGTTGATAATGCGTGTTGAGTGCTCGATCTAGGCTGCTGTTATTAAACTCTGTTTCTCACATTAGGCTTGAGCTATATACCCATGCCATGGATTTTTCTTTATCTTGTGATGGTCTTTCAAGGTCCGAGTTGGATTGTGCATGTATTGGTTTCTGCTTGAGTTCTTCTATCTTCTCATTTTCAGTGCTGGACTTAATATGCTTTTTGGTATTGTGGGCAGCAGTTTCTGGTCCCATATATTTTTGTTTTATTAGATTAGATTCTTTTGTCAGGGAGTATTTGGCTTTCCCAGCAGCATATTCTGGCACTAATCTGGTAAGCTTATCTTTGCCTTGCTTAATGTACTTGCTGAGACCAACCATAGCAGCATTATATTTGGACTCCAGTTCGAATAATCCATGCCCACCATTAGTCCACTGATGTACGGTCTGTTAATGTCTGCCTTCAGGTGGTGAAATCTTTCAGTAGTTACAAGCTTTCTTGTTTGTCGGTCTATCTTCTCAAGTTCCTTTCTTTACCATTTGACTATTCCAAAGCTGTACAATAGGATTGGTACAGCTAAGATGTTGATAGCTGTGATGTTCTTCAATTTTCAACTCTGTCTTGAGCATTTTCCAGGCCTGATGGTAATATTCCTTCACTAGTTTGTTCTTCATTTGGCTGTTGTCATTACCATCACCTTCTTCTATATCCAAATACTTTCAGGTTTGTCAAGCTGCATGTTCCTTAATACTGTCTGGCTATTTTGACTAATGTTTTGGCTTTTAGTTAGCTTGCCATGCATGAAAACTGCTGTGGTGTATTTTGTCTAGGTCAAATTCCATTTGTATGTCATTGCTACATGTTTTGACAATGGTTAACACTTGTAATTCATTTTCATCTCTAGAAATTAGCTTCAAGTCATCCTATAGAATAAATGGCTGATTTTATTTATTCCCTTTACATCATACCCTGCACCTTGTTTGAGAATGTTGGTTAGTGGTATAAGTGCTAAACAGACCAGTAATGGAGACAAGCAGTCACTTTGGAATATTCCCCATTTAATAGCCATTTTCCCTGTTTTGATGTGCCCTTTGGTGTGTAGAGCCACATTTCAGTGTTCCATTTTTTTCATTGAACATATATTTGGTTCATCTCCATGACAGTGATCATGCAGGTGTGAGGTAGGCTGTCTAATGCTGCTGCTGCTATTATTATTATTGACATGAATATCTTCCATGTCTTGGTAATATTCTTCGTTAAAATTTCAGCTATTATATAATTACTTTGGGAGTATAAGAACCATATCCTGAGTGAAGAACAGTCATTTCTGTTCTGTAGACACAGCAAGTCTATCAAACATTGTTTAGCTCATCACCTGAGGGAACTCATTGCATTGGCATGAAGACTTCAAACCAAAATGTTGATTTTCATTATTCCTACAAGTGTGAACAGTGTTACTGAAATCTCAAATAATGCAAAGTGCGATGAAAGATCTGATTCTAGGTTGCATTCTTGTCTTCAAAAATGGTTTTGTTATTCTGTCATTAACATGGAAGGAAGATGATTTCATTTGGAATGACTTTTTAATATTGTAATCTGGGCCAAAGACAGGGAACTACCAACAGATATGAATGAGAGTAAAGTTTATTTCATAATTAGTTATTTTCATATATTTAAACACAGTAATAATTCCCTTTCTGTCTTGAAAGTTTCAAACATTGCCATATACAAACACTTTTCTTATTTCCAAATGGCTTGAATGATTATTGATGGCAATCTTACCATTCAGAGTGTTGGTTGTAAGAAACAACACATTTTACCACAGTGTTCAGACAGAGAAACCTGCAACATTTAGGATATGGAAGAATGTGACAATGAATAGCCAGATGCCCAACATAGTATTTGCTGTGCTAACAGCACAATGGAAGTTGATTTTTACAAAAGCCTATCAAAGCCCACAAACTAAATAAGAAAACATCTTTGATGAACAAGATTCCAGCACTTCACACTAGCACACTATTTTGTCTGGCAACCTATCACCCACAAATAAATCCATTACAAAAATTTTGGGTATCAATAACGATTATTCCCTAAAGCAGCCCTGGTCACCATGAAATTTACTCTGTGCTATTGTCATGTACAGTAGTTTCAACTGTTGAAGTGATATAAGTATTGCTGCAGTGTTCTTGAATGTGATTCAAATCCTCATTTCTTCCTTTAAAGTTTCAGCTACTGTATATTGTGATACTGGCAAGAAGGGTGGCCATATTTCAGATGAAGATTGGGTACTGCTGGTTGTCTTAAATATGTTGCTAACTGGACTCCCATGGACATACGTATCAGTGTCTCACAAAAGAAATTAAAAGAAGATGCACATGGAAATAGCTATTTGCCTATTTGCTGTTGCAGGTGGTTTGACCTTACACTCCATTGATGATCAAACCTTCACACAGTCACTCTTCTGAGGTCATGGATGAATTCTTCTTGTGGGCTGTCCTATATATCACCTAATGTTCAGTCTTAGCCTGTTGTATGAGACACTGCATATATGACTAGCACTGCATAGTACTCTATTCCAAATCATGGTCACCACCTAGCAAACTAACATCTTTAGGTTAAACATTTGCATAATAATGCACCAACAAGCAAAAGTAAATACCACTTTTAAGATTTAAATCTTCTGGGTTGTGATGCTGTATTGCTGGGCGAGTACTTCCCATGTTTCAAAGAATTGTAGTGGCAAGTAGTCCCTGTTCTTCTTGGATTGCTTGACCCTGAAGGTAAAGGTACAGACGGTCCTTGACTTTCATGCAGACAGTAAACTAGCCATGCTGTTTACATATAGGAATGAAAACTCTGGGCAGTCAGCTAGTAGCGCTTAAGTTCATCATTCAAAATCTCAGAGATGAACTGAAAAATATTAGTGTTCTATCATAAGGTACTTACTGGCTGTATCAATTATAGTGAACAAGTTTATGAGTGGGATGGTATACTAGTCAGTGAGCAGCAAATAAAGTTGAACAGACTGCAACTTCACTCATTCATATTCAGGTGCCAGTGAACTTGCTGGTGACCAGCATGTAAAGTAACCATGTGTAATCCACACCCGAGTGTGATGAAGCCTTGACGATGAAGAGGCCTAGGCCCACTAGGACTGTTGAATGAGATAAGTAGAATTTGAGACAAGAAACTTAAAAGGTTTATTTGTGTTGTTTTTATTTTGTAACCCAGCTGACAACTTTGATGTTGGTGTGGATGGCTGCATTTCATGTTGTCTGATTTTGGTGAGGCATTGTGTTTTTTGTTGTCAGCTATCCTGGCCACTTAATCGGGTAGTGCAGTCTGGTGGAAGAAAGCTGACCTACATTTTGATGGTGGCAATACGTAATTTACATGTAGAATGATATAGCCATTTTACTGTAAAGCTGGCATATGAAAATGTTTTAAGCAACATAGTTAAGGTTACTGATGGCTTATAGGCATCCCTTATATAGCCATCAGAATTATGGAGGATATTGGCTCATGTGATAGTGGGAATGTTAACAGTTACCTTTGATTGAATTAACGCACGAATGTACCATAATTGTTGCTACACCTGTTTTGTTCGTTGCCCATAAAAAGGGATTTTTATGTACATTTAAGCAATGGGAATGGAACCCCCATTATAAAAAGTAAGTTTATTGCAAGACTTTTGTACACGTTTTCAGGAACAAATTGTGCACGAAGGTCAGGGACTGCCTGTACTATGTTCCCCTGAAACATCGGGAACTACTGAACCAATGACACATCACAAAAGACTTGTATCATCAGTAACACTGCTGTCAAAATGTCAAGGCCTACACCATACCACTTTGTTTCTAACCAACAGTTAGTTTTGGCACATAAGTCTTGCAGATGAAAACCTTTTAACAGTCTGACAGTGAAAGCAAAATAGAGTGCTACAAAATCATAAAATGTTCCCCAGTTCATACAGAGAGAGACATTTTACTGTCACAGCTACACTCAAGTCATTCACAGATGGCAGGTATTTACAGTGGTACTGTACTACCATCTGATGATGCATCTTCAGCCATCTCCATATCCTCAGCTTCAACTGCCTGTGTTGTTGCTACCCCAAGTTGCTATAACAAAGGCACTCATTAAATTTACAGAAATCACTGAGCAAGTAAATCTTATTATGTACAAATGGTAATATCAATGAGGTGAAACTTAACAAAGCTGATGGTGGGGACTTGAGTCTTCCAGAATGTTACACTGTGTTGACTACTGAACACTTACCAATAGAGGAGCATGTGGCCTCAGTCTTCAGGGTGAAGCAGTCCAAGAAATGTCTGAAGATGGAGACAGCATGCTCCCCCCAAACACTGGGATCTACATACCAGTCAACAAGAAGTAACATTCCTAAAGACTTGGATCTTCATCAATAGTGTCTCTAAAATTTAATTTTGAAGTGTGATCACCTAATATGAAGTGTCTATTACCCCTATGGCGTCTTGGTGTTCAGTTTTAATAATATTTTATTAAATGCTACACAATGTAATTAACATTAACAAATCATATTTTTTTGACAAATAATTGAATTTTTTCTTGATCTTCACTGAAATAATTAAGTGTAAATGAATGTTCATATGAAACTGTGTTAATGCAAACTTTATGAAGTGCGTAAGTCAGGTGCTGCCTACTGTATTTACTGAATATATGCTGCTGCATGTAAGATAAACCTCCTTCACGATCGTTAATTTTCAGGAAAATACTGTCACAAAATAGGTTTCACATATGCCCCCCCCCCCCACCATTTCTCAGTTGATGAATTAGGGAAAAATTCTTATCTCATGTATTTGAGTAAATAATTTATATGAAATGTGGTGTAACATGATAACCTACTTACATACCTGCAGAGCAGCAAGCTGCACTGGGTCTGCAACAACCAGGAACTGTCCTGGTGACACATTCTCCAGGTGACTAGATCTGTCTGAGGTCTGGAGAGTGACCAGTGTGTTACTATCTTTCAGTCCCAATAACTGCAACAGGCATAAACTTTATTCAGCTGTCTAAATGATCCAGATGATGGTATATGATCACAGTTGTGACTCAAATTCTGCACATTATCCATCATGTCAGGCTAAAAAAAACCACAACCGTGAATAGGGACTGAGACTAGCTCTTTCTAAAGGGCCCAAAAGAGCAGATTCTCCCTTTCCCCTACTCCACCTGAAGACAGAGGCAAATGCAGCAATGTAAAAAATTTCAAAAACAACTTTGTATGAACTCTGTTTACTCTTCTAAAACTGACCATGTCTCTATGTAGATTATGCTGCAGCTATTCTGTTCTTACAATATATGGTACAAACATTTTGTACTTATAATACATCACTGTCATTATCACCTCCATTTTATTTTTTTGAACAACTAATCACTTAAGTACAGACTGTGTACGTGTTAGATTTGTCAGACATAATCTCAAAATTTTGCATTGTTACTGTATTTGTTACTGATGATTTAACTAGCAATATTTTGTGCATAATGCTCATGACATTTACCTGCCTCATTCCAATGTTTTAATGGTTACTCTCATCAATTTGAAAACAACAACACAATTTCATGGTCATAATCTTGTTATTTCACTGCCTACAAAAGTGTAACTCAAATTCACATGTTAGAACATGTACCATATTTATATTAATGATTAAGGCATCCTCCAGTTTATACAAATTTCCTCAAAATCAACCATATGGTTCAAAAGTTTAACTGGAGACATACAGTTTTACAGAGAGCATTATGACCTCATGAGCCTCCCCTACTTTTTCTTCAAAGGCTAGATATGGTCCACATTTGAGAAAATGGCAAAAAGAAGACAAGGGTAATGTGGCTATCTGTACTGTAACTATCTACATGGTCCAGGCACAGACTAATTATGAATTTGCACTGGCTCTGAAATGCTGCAACCTTTGCAGCCAAGTTAGATTCTCAATAAAAGAGATAACTGTAGTTCTTAAGTACATTCCAACAGCTAAGCATGCATGCTCTTACTACTTATGAAGTCTGTTATTCAATATACATTCTTATTAATTTTCAGTTCCTTTTCAATATCTATTAATGGTACTGTACAAAATTCTGACATATACAAAAAGAACATATCTTTAAACCTCCTTACCCTTTCTCTGCCTCTTATTCTTTCACAGGCACAATTTCCTAAAATTTAAAAATTATGTTACATTGGTACATCAATGTTGGACTGATTGTGCAGTTTGTTTAATTTCATTCTAGTTTACCTACTTGTTGAATTGTCATACTACACTTCTCCACTTAAAGTTGTTCTGTACTGGATGGTATCCAGATACCAGGGTCCGGTTTGATTCTGATGGTATTACTGCTACTTACACTTGAGCCAAGAGAGTTGATTTTCTTGCTTCCTGCAGAACCAGATGTAGCATTTGCTAGGGCAAAGACTGTTTCACCAAGTACTATCTCAGTGCCATCATCTGCTTCAACAATTCCATGTGCTGTTCGTTTGTGCATCGTCAGGGTGGAGGCCTGGCGGTAATGACGAGTGCACACAGAGCAGTAAAATGGCTTCTGTTGGGTGTGAACCATGTGGTGCTTATACAGTGATGAATATTCAGTGAACCTCTTCCCACATCCCTGCATGATTAATTACAAGATTCAGGATGTGATTACAGACATCGTAATTACTCATGCTTATAAAAACTGTAAATAATCGAAAGATACAGGTTCAAAATGACTGACAACAAGGCATCTCTTTTATGGTAGACAAAACAGTGAGTCATGACAGTGGAGTTGGTAAAGTGTGTAGCTATGAGCCTGAATGACTGAGGCATTATTCTCAGCAGGGTCACATTTCTGTCCTTTTCCAGCGAACTCATCCAGCCTTCCATTAAACAGATACCAAGAGTTCTTTTGTGGAGGGGTTGTGAAGATGATGATCATCTCCCTGTAATTCAGAATGTATGAAGCCTTAACTCCATAACCCCCTTACAACTTCACATAACACAAAAGTATACAGTTATCCCTCCATATTGGCAAATTAGCTCTGAACAATATATTATCATGTGGTGTATCTTCATAAGCTTTGTGCAGCTTCTCGGCATCTCACCCACAAACACTACTATATCATAAATATAACTAAGTCTGTATATGCCTTTTGTGGATGATCCAGAGGGCATCAGTTAACTTACATTATTACTACTACTACTATAAAACAAAAACTTTCTCAAATTATGTAAGAGGTTTTTATACACAGATATGGTAGCTATCAATAATGAGTACTGAGGATGGAATCTGTGGTTGGTGAAATATGAAACACCTTAAAACCTCTGTACATTCATACCTGCACAGTGCACACATAGGGTTTTTCACCACTGTGTATACGAAGGTGGTTCTTATAATTTGTAGCTGAAGCAAATGCTCGATCACAGCCTTCCTCAGGACACACATATGGGCGTTCACCTGTATGTGTGCGCACATGAACTTTCCGAATATTGGACGTTGTGAAAGATCGTCCACAGCCAGGAACAGGACACCGGAATGGGCGTTCTCCTGATCACACATGAATGATCACATGCATGTACATCAGACTAACTTGGAGACTGGTAACATGTGAAAAACAAGGTAGAATACTACAGGAGAGATGCTATAATCAGCTGCATGAGCAACCTCCATTGCCGGGACTGAAACATGTAGTCTGATCATATGCAAAACTTTTAAGTTATATAGTAATAAAGGTGTGTCAAATGGACCCTTTCTAGTAAAATTTGTGCTTTGGGACCTTCAACATGTCTGAAATGATATAAGATACTGGAAAAAGGCAGTATGTGAACAAACAAATTAAGCAATTAATTACATATATCTCTGTAATAAAAAATTTGTGACTAAAATCTGGGGCAGAGTACAGAGTTTTCTTTCATTTCCAATTTTTTTCTAAAATTAATGATGAATAAATTATGCAGTAAATATGCCATATCGAATATCAGGAAATTCACTGCAGGATTACATGAAGCTACATATTCTTAACCCTTATATGTATTGAAGAACAAGATAATAAAATTACAGTCAGCTCAAGATGTTTATGTGTCAGTAAACTTCCAAGCCTCCTTCTTACTAGGACAGATGTCTAGCTGATAAACTGTTTCAGCTCATATATGTCTCAACATCTCTGCAGTTACTGTTTCAAGACTTTAATATTATCCACTACTTTCAAAGCTAAATGCATCTGATGAATATTCTGATACTAAAATAAAAATCCAACCTTTAAAACTGAGATAAAATATATGACATCACACACATTTTTTTCAAAATACTGTTTGTACCTGAAACAGATTCCTGATAAATTCTTGGTCAAATTACTTTCTCAGTTTTTGTGAACAAAAATAGATGAAAATTCTGAAATGTGGTACTAAGTTCAAAGTTTTTGTACAAATCCCCAGAATAAGTTTACCTGTGTGTGTGCGAACATGCTTCTGAAGGTCACCTGATGTCTTGAAGCTCTTGCCACATGTCTCTTCGGGACACTTATAAGGCTTCTCACCAGTGTGAGTGCGAACATGCGCCTTCCGACCATAACCTGTTGCAAATGCTTTGTCACAGCCAGATTCTGTACAACGGAATGGACGATCACCAGTGTGGGCACGTTCATGAACCTGGTTAATGAATGAAGATTAACTTTTAGAGTCCATGCATCCTAGATATAGCATGGCACTTAAAACCCTGCCTGGTTCAAGCATCCTATATGTAGGACAACAACAGCCCCTGCCATTTAAATATTTCACTCTCAACACCATGAAAACATAGAGGGGAACAAAGTATAGATTCAGTCATTCTTTAAGTCTGCAATAAATAGAATTTTAGCCAGATTCACGCTCCAGCCACTTTACTCCCGTGAAAGAACCTATATACCCATTAAATAAGAGATTATGTAATCCAGAGATGGTTTGGATGATGTGGCTAGCTGTACTCATTTTTCATCTGTCAGTACATTATGGCATGTGTTCCACTGCCAACTGAAGTGCTGAGTATGTACACTGAAGCTGACAGGGTTTCTTAAGTATCCATTCCCGCAATAAACAGTGGAAAGCATGACACAATACGATGTGGCTTCCATTTCAAAGACAGTCTTAATGACAGCATATAAACAGCAGGCTTGTTGTGCAGTAAGAAAGTATGATAGCCTATGTAGAATATGCCAAATGTCATTTTGCAACATATATTTGATTTGTTGGAACATCCCTTAGACTTAATTGTTAACGTGTCTTTTCAAAAAGATAAAGCATGTACATGCATCTGTACAAACATGTGGTGGCCATTTCTAACGTCAGTTGTAACTAGAGTACATATGAGAAATGTATTTTATTATAAACTCTCTGAATACACTTATAGTCTGCAGTAGGTACAATTACATTTGACTCACCCTATATAAGAGGTGTGGGCAGCTGACAATAAAATTTTTCACGCAAAGATGTAGTGTTTAGACTAAATGAAGGAAGGCTAGTTACTAATAACCAGTGTTCATCTTTTCTGGGTATTGCACTGTGTCACATACATCTCTGTTCATCAGAGCTGGAAGGTTGGAGTTACAATGAACTAAACCCAAACCATCTTGTTACTGATACAAAACCAAAGGTAATACTTTTCATTACTTTTAGATATTATTTGAATGAAATATCTTGATTAAAAATCTCTTCTTCAATTACTTTTTAATTGTGAGAGTTCCAGTATGTTTCCTGACCCTTCCTTTTCATTCCAAAAAAAGATAATATTTTACAGTTGTGCTGAATGGGTTAGCACTGTCTTGCATCAAATCTATTTCTTTAATGAGGAGAAGGAGAGATGTATGGGCTGACAAAGATAAGAGACCTATAACTGCTACAACTGCTTGGTCTGAGGATAGCCAATGCAAGAATACATCATGTGTGACTACCCTAAGCAACAATGGTTCTTCCAACTGAAATATAAGTAGAAGAAACCGAAATTTTTGCTTCTTCTAGATCTAGAAATTTATTTTCTGTATTTAGGAACTAACAATAATTACTGCATTTTCTAAGACATGCAGAAATATCTCTGTCTTATATCCCACAAAATGCTGCTTTTTTTATTAGTTAGTCTTGTTTGGTTCATACAATATTAACATAGTGTGTAAACCATGCACAAAAATTTAAATGGCTAGCAACACAAACGTCATATGCAAAGGCAGAAAGGGCATTTAATCGTGAGACCAGAGTTAGGATTACAGATATAGCCTATTACAACAACACAAAAATTAGTTCATATTATGATTCCTCAATAGTTCTCCTTTTTCACAGTCTCTTAGTGATGGAAACTGCAGTGACTCATCAGCAAACCCCTCATTTTTGGACAATGACATAATATCACCTGTTGTTTTGTATCGACTTCCACCCATGGGGTAAAAGATAAAAATCTTAACATAGTTGTAATATAGTAATGTTTCACACAGCTACATGAATATTTTGGCAACTAGACTTTTTTTTATAAAAAAAATTCATGGCCTATAAAACAACATTACCCATATTGGGATTTTACACAGTGTGCTAAACAGTAATGTACATAGTACGTGAACTACAAGAATTCTAATTGGACAGCCTTCCATTTGGGGTCTAGACTTTCGTCAGGTACAAGTACTGACTGGATTTATTGGTTTGTCACTAGTAAATGAGCACTGAAGACTGCTGATTGCATGTCAGCTTTTTGTAGACACCTGTCACAATGGGTGAGATTTAAATCCCCCCCCCCCATAGATGGTTTAAAATCACGTTTGTATTCCTCCCTGACATACCTTCAGATGGTGCAGAGTAGTGTATAATTTTCCACAACCTTCATGGGGGCACATGAAGCTTTTTGCACGATCTCGCACACAAAGCTCACCCTCTTCATCTTCTGCTCCATTGCCGGAAGACCCACAAGACACTTTGAGGCTGCTGCTGCCCAGTGTGGCAAATCCCTCTAGACTTAAAGCATCCAACACTGATCCATTTAAAGCAATGTATGCTGTGGAACCATCTTCAAGTTCCACTGGCTGGAAGCTGTCTGCAACGACCATGTAGTTCATCTCTCACTACTTAGCATATTACGCATTTAAAGTTACATCCAATCTACACAGACACGCTCAAACATAAAACATGATGTTGCTTCAATAACCAGAATAATTTCATGAAATCTTCTTCAACAAACAGCCACATCAATTTTCTACAGAAATCTAACATTCACAAGACTGCTGTGTTCAGTATTCCCTAAGAATAGTGGCAAAGATGGTCCTAGGAACACTGCTTTGTGCTTTGAATTGATGTGGCTCTTCTACCAGGCAGATGTTACCATTTCTATGCCTCATGACAGCTTAAAGTCTTGCCTCAGGATATATTGTTACCAACAAGGAAGATATGATGCAAAGAATGTGCAAGGAGAGATGACCAAGAAGAACGTGGGATTGAATACCTACAGATATACAAACAAGTACAAAACATAACAGTGGACCCTATGACAAGCAAAAAGTCTGTCTAGGTCGCCAATTTTCATGTTGTACTCAGTAAAACCAAGAGTTACACCAGCATTTGGCAAGCCTGTGTGAAGTGCTATATACTGACACAGGTATGTACTGAAAGTAGAAGCACATTATAAAATTCGATAATAAGTAAATTAATAGGACAGCAACTTATAATCGTTTCATTTTACCAAGACATATTCGCACATTCTTCAAAATTCCTTCACTTTTCTCTTAAATGGCATATTATCATGTTGTTCCAAAAATTAAATTCACTCAAAAAAGCTGAATGCCTGATTTCTGAGATACTCTAATAATAAATTGTATAATAAAGACTGCAGAGGCAACACACAAATATTAAGAAGTTATATGAATAACATGCAAAGAATTACATTTTAGGCATTTAAAAAATGTTAACCTATGTTTATTAATATTATAATGGTTATTTCTTGATATGATATACCTTTAATATCACCAAGATTTTAATGACTCTTCATATTTTTTAATGTTCTGTTATATGTGTGTTATGACTATTTTATTAATGTTAAAATCTTAATGATAATAATTAAAATACGATTTCCCTGAAAATGTTCTTACAAACAAATGATAGATTTGTGTACTATAAAGGTATATTCTTAATTGTACATACTTACACATTACATAAATAAAAAATATTTCGCCCCAGTTCAGTAAGGTGTTCATGTCATAAAGGCGAAACCGATTATATTTTATATTAATTCAAGTATAAAGTTACCTCCAGCCTTGATACTGGGATGCACAAATGCAGTGGTGCCATCTTCTAGTTGAACAGTATGCCCGTCCAGAAACTTTGGAATCTCCTGGATCAGCAGAGTGCTCCCATCTTCAAACTGCAATGCTTCAGTTTCCAGCCCGTCTGTTTACATATAGCACTTTCATACATGAGGATAAATTACTGACAAACACAACAAAAGCTAATTTTGTTTTACTTACAAAAGACTATGAATGAATGTTTTAGAAAGATTTATTACACAGACAGTATATACACGGTGTACAAGGTTAAATTACAAAATTGTTCCTGTAACCAATTTCAATAAATATTTACGTTATGGAACAAATGGAAATGAATAATATATATATAAATATGGGTGTAAATAACAGCAGTGAAAAATGAACAGAAAAAACTCTGCGGCTTCTGGTAAGCTAATTAAAGCAGTATATGGTTCGTATGTTTGTGTTCATATGTTATGTGCAAATTAGTCGGGTCGGCTAGGGTATAACACTGTGGTGACCTGGAAAATGGTTAAAGAAGGTGGTGCTTGGGTCATTTGTATATATATTTCTTATACTGGTGATGGAGGTCAGCTAGGGAATAGTTTCCTATAGAGTGGACAAGGGGGCTGGGGTGGGCACGGCAACTGTCAAAAAAGTTTGTGGTGAAATGATAAATGAAGTTGTGGATTGGTATGACGTTTAAGGTGACGTGAAGACGTGGGATTGGGGTGCGCCTGGGGTAGTTGCAAATGATGTGGAGACATTTGGACTGCAAAATTTGTAGTCGGTGATAATTGGAGGATGATGTGTTGCTCCAAACAGGGGCAGCGTATGTGAGCACCGAGCAGATAAATAGTTTGTACAGGGTGATTTTATTGGGAATGGATAATGTAGAATCGCGTGCGAGGAGAGGGAAAAAGTTGGAGGAAGATGCAGGTGGCCTTATGGGTTACAGAGGTTAAGTGCTTCGTAAACAGAAGTTTGGGGTCGAGTAGGAGACCAAGATATCGGACTTGTGAGTTCCACGGGATTACAGTGTGATGGAGGTGGAGAGGTGCTGGGGGAACAGGACGGCGTCGAGTGAATAAGATGACTTCATGAATGTTTTGTACCTAAACTAACATCCCTCTAATTAGAAATGTAAAATATTCTTAACATTATACGATGTAAATAAATTTCATTCCAAATGTTACACTTTCAGACACTGTGTTTACACTTTGGATTCTAAGTGCCCATCTATGCATAAGCACAATGTGTTTATAAATTCAAATTTTATTTATCAGTGCACGTCCGAAAGCAATAATCTTTTAACTGTTTTCACATGTGGAAAATCCTTCCATTGCAGTGAAGAGTAACAATTATCAAATTATTGTTGAATGGAAAAGTATTAGAGCAAATGGCAATAACAGTTGTTGCAAGAATATTCTTAAAATACACTATAATCCTGTTAGCCTTTCAGTCTGTCAACTATAACTATGACTTTAGTTAAGAGTGCTGAAATGTCAAATATTCTACTTCTACAAATACAGTAAAATTTCAGAGACTGCAATTTTGAATCTCCAAACTATATGAGAATTCTTAATACAAAAATACTTCATCACAGATTTACAGTACGAGTAATACTCTCATTTTATGGGCCACCACGCTTAGTAATTTTGACTCATTGTCTTTATCAGTGCTCCACTTTCGTGTGAAAGGTGTAGCTAGACAGGACCATGAGGCAAACGTTCTGGTTCAGCTCCAATACTGTTAAAGCATTCATGGTCCAGGATGACCCCTTGCTTGTTTACCTGCTCCACACAATGGTTGATCTTACTTGTGTGACCTGATTCTGATTGGTGTTTATCTGGGGAACTAACACATCAGAAAATGTGTCCTGGATTGTCTGTCACATTTTCTAGCAGAACTGACTTAAAACAAGAGTCATATAAGCACCCAAACAGCCCAGCATAAACTGAACAACAACAACAACAACAACAACAACAAAAAGGGGGGGGGGGGAATCTGGCAAGAACAGCATCAAAGGTATTGAACGAAAAGTTCTACAAAAGCAAAGCCGTATAAAATTTTCTGTAACTGATACCTTCAGTTCAATGACAATGCTAATCTTGATCACAAGTTGAAATTTCTTATTATAGAGGTACATTGGTTTAAGATTCTGTCTACGTGCATTATGTAAGCATTCACTGATTGTATATTCTGAGCTGATCACATTCCCTTGTATAAACGTGATTTGTCTTATTTATGAATAATAATAATAATAATAATAATA
>Ga0131853_10011833_pt1 | contig 15967 bp, 15 predicted proteins | sample TergutLab28metaG_FD_92764 | JGI IMG/M metagenome (GOLD analysis project Ga0131853, IMG submission 92764) | Labiotermes labralis P1 segment gut microbial communities from Petit-Saut dam, French Guiana - Lab288 P1 (version 2) (version 2) | ecosystem: Host-associated > Arthropoda: Insects >...
ACCGACACAAACTGCCAATATGATTTTTCTGCCAATTGAAAGACTCGAAGGGTCACCTTCATGAATTTTGTTTTTCCGAAGCGCTAAAAAAACAGCAACGCATGGTAAAATAATAATAAGCGCAAGCCGTATCGCCCTATCGCTTATAGATAAAGCTATAAGCGCACCGACCGATGATCCAATCAGCGCAAATACAACTGAAATAACAACGGTCTGAACATCAATCGCTTTATTTTTTATAAACCGCCCTGCCGCAACCGCTGTTCCGATCGTCATGCTGAACTTATTCGTTCCAAGTGCAAAATGCACCGGCATGCCTGTAAGCAAATAAGCCGGAATGCCTATCGTTCCGCCTCCACCCGCGATTGAATCTATAAATCCCGCTAAAAAAATAAGCGGCCCGAGATATATTAAAGTATGCAAATACTCCAAAATTAAAGCTCCTAATCAAATAAACTTAATTGCTGTACTGCTTGCGCAGTTTCATAGCCTTTTTTGTAGGCATGAATAATGTCTTTCATTTCGTACAAAAGCTCATACTCGTTACATAATCTTTCAAATAAAGCCCAAAGATTTTTAACATTTCTGCTGGTACATACATATCTTTCGCCATATAATCTCTCATATTTTTGCTTGGTACTCGGAAAAAGTTCGTCAAGTTTACTATAGTAATACTCTCGATTGCCTTGCCGTAAAGTCATACCAAATGATGGATATACAAATTTAGCTCCGAATTCTTTTGCCTTATGTAAAATTTGCCGGATGTTTTCTTCCGTGTCGTTTATAAAAGGCAAAATCGGCATCATAAGTACGCCGCAAAATACTCCGGCGTTTGACAGTTTGCGAATTGTTTCAAATCTCGAACTTGAAGCTTCCGCGCCAGGTTCGATTTGTTTAGCTAAATCATCATCGGCAGCAGTTATAGTCATCTTGATAATGGCAGGTGAGTGCGTCTGAATATCACGCAGTATATCAGTATCGCGTTCGATTAAAATGCCTTTTGTCGCGATCGACACACCGAACCCATAGGCGTTCATAAGCTCAAGCGCATTTCTTGTCAAGCATAGCTCCTGCTCAAAAGGGTTATAAGGGTCGCTCATTGCGCCTGTTCCAACTATGCCTTTTTTAACTTTTCGCCGTAAGTCATCGCGAATTATTTGCAAAGCATTTTCTTTGGCTTTAACCTCGTCAAAATCAACATTTCTGTAACAATCGCTTCTGCTGTCGCAATAAATGCAGCCATGAGTGCACCCGCGGTAAATGTTCATGTTATAGTCAACGCCAAACCAAAACGCAGGCTTTTTTGTCTTAGTAATAATCGTTTTCGCCGGGATTGTTTTTATCATGACTTAAAAAACATAAACAATCTCTGTTTGTCGCATTCTGTCAATTTTCCGACAGGTATCTTTCCTTCGAAAGCATCAATCGGCAAGGTAATCAAAGTGCCTGTATCCACATAGGACTCTCTGCTAAGACCTGATTGCGCCCAATCATTAATTTTAAAATATAGCGATTTAATCTCTTCGCTCTTACTTTCATACTTCGTTGTTATTTGATAAATGTCCACGGTGCTTTCTCCTACAATAAATGCCAATACCGGACGGATTTTACCGCCCACTCCCCAAGATAAGTGGATAATATAAATTTCATGAGGCGACATTAATCGTTCACCACCCAATCATAAATATCAGGGTGCTCATCCTTATCGACAATTACACTGCCATTTTCATCGGTTTGAAGCGTTACCCTCTTTGGATTGAGTTTTAATGCAGCCTCTCTTATTTGATCATCAAGCGTAAGGCTCGATTTAGGCTGAAACGGCAGCTGACGCTCCGTTATAATCTGCCTGTAATACATATCAATGGCTGTTGTATGATCTAAGCCCATACTCTCCAAAAGCTGCGCGGCTCTTTCCTTTACACTTTTATCGATTTTTACATTCAAAGTTGCCTTTGTTATGCTCATATCCATCACCTCTACAAAATTATAGCATTTTATACTCCCATTGTCAACACGTTGGAAGTACTTTGGCAGGATTTGATGCAATTCCCAAAACAGCCTCCTCAGTCGGCGTAACATAAGCCGTACTGTGATTATCGTAAATGACCATGCCCGGCTTTGCACCGTTTGGCTTTTTGACATGCTTTTTAATAACATAGTCAACCGGAACAAGGCTTGAGCTTTTTGCCTTGCTGTAAAACGCAGCTAAAGTCGCCGCTTCCGTAAGCGTTTGATTAGGCGGCGTCTCTCCGTTTGTCTTTATGATAACATGTGAGCCGGGTATATCTTTTGTATGAAGCCAAATGTCGAGATTTTCCGCAAACCGAAGCGTCAGCTCATCATTTTGCTTGTTATTTTTACCTATGTAAATGTCAAACCCTTCAGATGACACAAAGTGCATAGGCTTTGAAAGCTTTTTCTGCATACCTTTGCGCTTTAGGGGCCTCTTTTTCAAATATCCATTTTCTGTAAGTTCTTCGCGAATATCTTCAATATCCGCCTCATCAATACAAGCAGAAACCATCGTCATTACCGAATCGAGATATAGAAGCTCTTCTTTGTTTTGCTTCATCTGCGTAAGAAGCGCGGCATGAGTACGCTTTTCTTTTGTGTATTTTTTAAAATATCTTTGAGCGTTTTCAGCCGGGGTCAGCGTCGTGTCAAGCGGGATCGTTATTTCCTCAGCATTTTCCGAATAAAAATTAACCGTTGTAAACGAATCCATGCCCTTTTCCACAGCATAAATATTCGCGGTCAAAAGCTCGCCGTAAACTTTAAGCCTATCCCTGTTTTCAATGCTTTTAAATGTTTTTTCATAAACATCTTGCTTTTTTATACAGCGGTCAAAGTTAAGTTTAATGAGCTTTCTAAGGTCGGCTGTTTTTTGCGACATGCGAAGCTGCAAATCCCGACTTTTATAGTACATCTCCAAAAGCTCCGACGCGCTTTCCACGCTTATTTTATCATATGATTCAAACGATTTCATTTCAATACAACTAAATTCAATAGGCTTTTTATTTTTATCAAGCAAAATGCTAAAGTTAAACTTACTGCTTTTAATTTCATTCATAAGACTGTCAAATTCACTAAAAAGAGCTGGAATTCTGCTTCCGGCTATTGGTACGTCATTGTTTACACCTGCGCGAAAACATACTTCGCCCGCGAAAAAAGGACTTATCCCGTTATATGTCTTGTATAAAAAGTCTAAAGATTTCTCGTTTGATTTTTCGGCAAGCGTTTTAAATTCCGAAGGCTTAGTCGGGTCAAGCTTACCTTTTGAGGGCGGCGCGGAATATGGTTTGCCCGGCAGAACTTCGCGGACGCTGCTAGTGTCAAGCGATACGTATTTTATGCTGCCGAGTATCAACCCTGCATGGTCTGTTAAAATAATATTACTATGCTTGCCCATTATTTCGATTATGACTGTTTTAACCGATAAGTCGCCCATTTCACTCATTGACTCAACGCGTATTTTGACTATACGTTCAAAATCTTCCTGCACAATGTCAATGACTTTGCCGCCGGAAAGATGTTTTCTCATAAGCATACAAAAAAGCGGCGCGTCTATAGGGTTTAGCTTCGATTCGCTTGTTAAGCAAATCCGCGGATGAGAAGGGTTTGAAGTCAAAAGAAGCTTATAATTTGCCCCGCCCGCTCGTATATTTATTAAAATTTCGTCCTTTTCAGGCTGATAGATTTTATCGACCCGTCCGTTTGCAATTTTTAAGTTAAGCTCGCTTACAACAGCGGCTATCGTCACACCATCAAGCGCCATAGTTTTTCAACTCCATACTAGGCAAATACGCCCTAATTTTCAAATTTAACGGGGAAGTTTCTTTTATGCCCGGATATACCGTGCATCCTCTCAATAATTTCTATATCTTCTGCCCTACCCTCTCCTGTTTCAATAAACTTATCAATCGCCGCGTAAGTTACGCCCATTTCAAGCTCGTCTGTTTGACCATCGAAAAGCCCGGCTGACGGCGGTTTATTTATAATTTCATAAGGGCAGTTAAGGTATTTTAAAAATTCGAAAACTTCGGTCGCGGTTAAGTCTGCAATCGGGTTAAAATCGCATCCGGCATCTCCCCATTTTGTAAAATACCCCATATAATACTCGCTTTTATTGCTCGTGCCTGCCACAAGATAGCCATGAGTCTGACCGATTGCATAAAGCGTTGTCATTCTGAGGCGCGGCGCTATATTGCTTTTGGCAGTGTCCGATATATGAATATCAATATCAAGCTGTTTAATCATTTCTTCACGCGTTTCAGTTAAATCAACGACTATAGTTTCAATCCCGAATTGTTTTGCAAGCTCCCGCGCGTCATCTTTATCCGAGCCATAGTTTTGCTTTGATGCACAAGGCATAATTACGCCGACAACATTATTCACTGACATTTTACACAAAATTCCAACAAGAGCGCTGTCCTTTCCTCCGCTGTTGCCAAATACTATTCCTTTAGCTCCGGCGCCTTTAATGACTTTTCTTATCCAAGCTGTTCTTTTTTCAGTCTCGATTTTATAATCTCTCATTAAAATGCTCCTCTATATTTTTTTTAAGTTGTATGCTATAATTATCATCGTCTATTATGCGCTATTTCGCAAATAATTACAATATCTAATAGGAGAATTTATTAAATGATCAAATCAAAAAGAAAAACCGCTGTTACAGTTTTAACAGCCGGTACAATTTTACAATTTTTTGCAGGAATCCTTTATGTCTGGAGCATATTCGTTTTGCCTGTCAGCGAACATCTTAACTGGAGTGTTGAATCTGTAATGCTTACATCTTCGTATATGCTCGGCTTTTTCGTTATCGGAATTATAATCGGCGGCAAGCTTTTAACAAAGCTTGATACGCAGATTATTTTATTAGCCGGCGGAATGATGCTAAGCGCAGGAATTGCAGTTACCCCACTCGTGCCTGCAAGGTTTCCATGGATTATATATTTGACATATGGCGTTATAAGCGGCATCGGAATAGGCATGATTTACAATACGGTTCTTACAGCAGCACAGCAATGGTTTCCAAATCGGCGCGGGTTTGCAGTAGGCATTTGTGTTGCTTCGTTTGGATTTTCCGCCGTTATATTCGCCCCTGTCGCTCAAATTTTAGTGCAAACAATCGGGATGGTCAATACGTTTTACACAATCGCGGCAATTATCGCCGTTTCGGTCTTATGCTTATTTTCGTTTATACGACTGCCGGAATCCTCAGGTGCGAACAAAGAAATTGAATTTGTCGGCAAGCAGTTTCCTCCAAGCGAAGTGATTAAAACAAAGCAGTTTTATTACATAACTTTGGCGATTATTTTTATAACACCGGCATATTTAGTGCTTTTGCCGGCTATTAGCAGCATAGCCATTGACCGCGGGCTAAGCGTCGTAATGGGTACATCCCTTGTTATGGTTGCGGGGCTTGGAAACACAGCCGGACGTTTAATCGCGCCGATGATTGCAGACAAAATCGGCCGTGAAAACACGCTAATCGGAATTTCTGCTGCAATAGTCATTTGCTCATTACTGCTAATATTTATAGGGGGGCTATTTTTAGTTCCTGTCGTATTTGTAATGGGCTTTTGCTACGGAGGCCCTGCGGGAGTCAACCCCGTTTTGACTTCTGATTATTTCGGCCTTAAATACATAGGCGGAAATCTCGGCGCGACACTAGTCGGGCTTGCGATATCCGCGCTGTTTTTTCCAACAATTGTCGGGTTCATACCCGGAGAAGGGCTTAGGTTTTTTGTCCTAGCGTTAATATCCTTTTTAGGCGTTATTCTGTTTGCACTTCTTAAAGCATCACGTAAAAAATGGCTTTCAGAGGTTGGAAGGGGTTAGTTATTGTGTCAGCAGTGCTAGCATAAATTTATTATCCTTTTGAGGTATATTGAAAAATAATGCAGTTGCAGTTAAAGACATTCTTTTTTCCGGCGAAAAAAGAAGCAAAAACGCCCTTAAGACCGGCGGGGGCACCCCACCCTCCCCAAATAGGTAGTGCAATTCAGCTCACGCTACTAGCCTTGCTGATGGGCGGGCGTGCTTCGCATCAGCCCACCTTGCGCTTTCCGCTGTGCGGTTTTTGGTGTTGACCTGTTGCTCAAAAGTGGTAATAAAGCTAAGCTGAAATGCAGGTAAAATCCTTGAGAAAAGGTTTTTCGGGCATGGTGCGAAGCACGCCCGAAGGCCTACGTTAGCCAATGCAGAACAACTGCATTACACTACCTATTCGGGGAGGGTGGGGTGCCCCCGCCGGTCTTAAAGGGCTTTTTTGTTACTTTTTTTGCCCCCTAAAAAAAGTAAGCGGTCATTACAGCTGCACTATAGTTGAATTATAAAGCATACTTCAAAATCCAATAAGCTACTCATTGCATTGTATACATGTGTCTTATCGCATGTATACAATATTGGCACATATTAAAAATAATGCAGTTGAAGTTCGCAAGCATAGTCATGAGTCTTAAAAGGAATCACGTAAAAAATGGCTTTCAGAGGTTGGAAGAGGATAATTGCTGCGCCTTAACAGCCTTTTTATACTGCCCGAATGTAAAATAAGTTATAGCGCAAATTACGGCGACTAAAGAAACGGCTTCGGTTGATGTAAAATCCTCGCCATAAACAAACACGCCAACGAGCAACTGCATTGTCGGGGCTATATTACTTAATATGCCGTAAACCAACATGCTGATATGCCTTTGGGATATCATTACAAGCATAAGCGGCGTCATAGTTATTGCTCCGGATAATAAAAGCAATAAATTAACAGGAATCGTTGCCGTAACTATGCTTGATGAGCCCGTAAATATAAGAAACAGAATGAACGCCAGTAGAAATGGCGATGTTACCAGCGATTCTAAAAACAAACCGGAGACAGGCTCCGCATTTATTTTTTTCTTAACAGTTAGATATGCACTAAAAGTAACAGCGAGATAGAGCGCGATAAAAGGCGGCCTTCCGTAAATTATCGTCATATATAAAACTGCTAAAGTTACAAAAGCAACCGCGACGATTATATATCTGTCAGGCTTTTCTTTGAAGAAAATAACGCCGCATAAAACTGTTAAAATCGGAGAAATAAAATAACCAAGCGCTGTTTGCAAAATAAATTCATTGTTAACAGCATAAATAAACATCCCCCAGTTTGACACGATAATGACGCCGGCAAGCAGTATCATGCCGGCGAATTTTTTATCTTTCATAGCCATTAACGAACCTTTTAGCGTATTTCTATATGTAAGAATAATAGCCGCTGTAACGGCGCTCATAATAACACGCATAGCAAGTATCTCATATGAGCTTATAGTTTCTATCGCACGCCAGTAAAAAACGAGAGATCCCCACAAAACTTGCGCAGAAATAGCGGCTATAAGCCCCTTTTTAGGCGATTTCTGTATATTATCCATCTATATTCCTATTCCGGTAACAATCATAGTCAGAGCAAAGAAAAGCCCAAGCGAAGCGCAAACAGTTGTAAATTTCATATCAAGATTTCGCAGACGGCTTAAAATCTGCCCGTCTTTAAGGACGTATTTGGTAATAATAATCCCGGCAACTAAGCTCAGCACAAATACGCCGGCTTTTTCTAAATATCCAAGAGCGTCAACATGCCGCTCAAGATTAAATGTAAAATTCTTAAACGCTTCTCCAAAAACGCCTAAAACGAAACATACTATACCAAAAATTATAACAGCAGCCTGTCTGCACCAATCAGCACCAACTTCTCGAAGCTCACCTTTTGGCTTGCCAAAAAACATAGCAGAATACTTAAGGCAAATTAAAATAGTTCCCAGATTGAGAATAATCATCGACCATTCTAAAAGACCGTCTGCCCCGCCCATCATGAAGTATTTCGAGACAGAACCGTTAAACAGCGGCATACCGACAATCCCAAAAATTGCCAAAAGCGTAGCAATTGCCACAGGCTTGTTTGTATGCCAAAGCCCTCGAATTTCATCAATATTTTTAGTTCTATACCTCATAATTATCATACTTGTGGTCATGAACAATGAAGTTTTAAATATCGCATGGTTAACGATATGGAAAAGAGAGCCATAGTATGCGTATTCATAGTCCATGTTAAGGCCAATCATGATAAGGCCGATTTGCGCTATTGTGCTATACGCTAAAATTAACTTAATATCCTTCTGTGCAAGCGATAAAATAACTCCGGCAATTCCCGTTATTATCCCGATTACCATAAAAAATTCTTCAGCGGCAATCGGCTCAAAGACATCTTGAAAACGGATGAACATATAAACGCCGCTTTTGACATGAAGCCCCGACATTAAAGCCGCAATTGAAGAACGCGCGCCCGGCATTGAATTAACTTTAGGCAGCCAAGTAACAAGCGGCAAAAGCGAGCATTTTGAAGCAATCGCCGTCATAATAAGGGCATACGGCAATATAAGCTGTGAAGTCTCAAGGTTTGCAAGCCCTTCTGTTACGCCAACTAAGTCCAAAGTTCCGGTAAGCATATAAAGATATCCCATTCCGAACAAGTAAAATTGCATAACTATAATATTTATCATAAGGAACGTCATGCCCGGAAACAAATTACGACGTTTGCGGTCATACATAAGTAAAATGGTAACAACGACTGTTCCAACTTCTACCAGTACGAATGTATTGAAAAAGTCACGCGTTAAAAACAGGCCAATTAAAGATGCTTCAAGTAAGAAGAGCAAAAACCAAAACGTGCGGCTGTTGCGCTCGTTAATGCTGTACAGCGTAATCAGAGAAAATATGAAAGTGGTCAAAAGAGTAAACACAACAGCTAAATTATCCGCGCGCAGGGCAATCCCTAAATAGCCGTCAAAATCACCGACGTAAGTATATATCCTCCCGGTTCTGCTTTGCAGAAATAAGTAAAAAGTAAATCCGGTAAGCGCGGTTTGAAAAAAGCCGGCTATAATACGGGCAGAGCGCGCCCCGGAAAACATGAACATGAACACCGATATTAAAACCGGGATAATTACGAAATATGTTAGCATGTTGCCCTCCTTAACTTAAATAAATCACATAAGTCCGACGAAAATTAATATTATCCCGCAAAATGCCCCCATAGACATACAGACAGTTTTAAAGCTAAAATCTAAATCCGCAAGCTTTTTTAAGGCTTTGTTACCTTTTACGAAGTGCTTATATATAAAATATCCTATAACAGCGCTTGCAAAAAATATTAACGCTTTTTCGGCATAGCCTGCTAAATCAATGCTGACAGTAGTGTTAAACAAGAAGTTTATAAACGCTTGTCCAAACATTCCGCCCAAAAGGCATAAAGCTCCTAATATAACTACAGGCCAAACCCGCCAAGCGTCAGACTGCGGATATCGTCCTTTGATACCGTTATCAGCCCCAAACAATATCCCTGAATATTTTATAAATGATATAATAGTTCCGAGGCTTATAACATTAATTGTCCATAGAAGCCAGGCAGGAACGTCATATCCGATAAAATACTTCGAGATGCTGCCTATAAAAAGGGGTGCACCTGTTATGCCAAGTATTGCCGCCAAAGTAATTATGCCGGTTAGCGGCATCCTTTTCATAAGTCCTTTTATTTTGTAAACATCACATGTACCATAAGAGCGGTAAATTACACCCGCAGTTAAGAACAACGCTGATTTGAAAACGCCGTGCGCAACAACGTGGTAAAGCCCTCCTATTTGTGAGTAATATCCACCGGACGACAAGCCGATTATTATAAGCCCGACTTGCGACATTGTGTGATACGCCAAAATCATCTTAATATTCGTTTGACAAATTGCCATTATAACGCCGGTAATGCTTGAAGCAATGCCTACCGCTAAGAAAAAATCATGGGCGGCGAAAGAGCCGAACAGCTCCTGAAGCCTCATAAATAAATACACGGCAGTCTTAATTTGAACACCCGAAAGTATTGCCGCTACAGCACAAGGCGCCGCGCGGTATAACCCTGTTTTAGGCGTAAAGCTGAAAAGCGGAATTATCGAGCATTTAAAAGCAATCGCCGCCATAATCAGAGCATATGGAAGAACCAAATCACCTTTATCAGCCAAAGCAATTCTTTCAGCGGCATAAGCAAGATCAAACGCGCCTGTCAATTTATAAATATAACCAAGCCCAAACAAGTAAAACTGCATAGCGATAATGTTAAGCATAATATAAATCATACCGCCGAACATTTGTCGCCGTTCTCTGTTATACATAAGCAATATAATGACAACAATCGTACTGACTTCTACGAGCACAAATATGTTAAACAAATCCCGCGTAAAGTAAAGCCCTGTAAGCGCTGCTTCAAGAACAAACAACAAAAACCAAAACGTACGGCTTTCCGTTGTGTTAAAGCTGTATATTGAAACGACTAAGAAAATTACAGCTGTAAGCAGCATAAAAACAGCGGATATGTTATAAGCTCGCAAATATATTCCCAAAAAATCAATATATCCGCCTACAATTGTAACGGTTTCTCCGCCTCGTGTTAATAAAACTAAATAAAACGAAAAAATAGTAAAAATGGATTGTAAAATTATGGCTAAAACTCTTGCGGATCTGTTATTTGAAAAAACGAATAGCAGAGAAGCAATTAATATAGGAATTACAACAAAATACGTCAGCATTTGCTAGTCATCCCACTCCTCTTCATTTGCACGTTCTGTCATAACTTGCCAGTCGGCAGTTTTGTACTTCCGAAATAAGGTGTTAAGCATAGTAATGTTAATCGCGGTGACTGAAACGCCGATTATAATTGCTGTAAGCATAAGAGCTTGCGGCATAGGGTCAGCAAAAACAGAAAGATCATAAAGCATTGCGTTATCATAAACTATCGGCGGAACAGTGCCATAGCGAGCGCCTAAAAACAGCCAAAACATAATTACTGCAGTCTGCATAAGCAGTATGAAAATTATAGACTTGATAATGTTACGCGTAGTAATCAGTCCAAAAAAGCTGATGAAAAACATAACTATTGCAAAAAAGTCAAGAGGTATAATGTTTGCTATCATGACTTCACCCCTTCCGCCATACTCGTATCTGTATCGTCTCCGCGCTCTATCGCGATATATCGATAGAACAGGATGAAGAACCCGCATGCTACTTTAAGACCGATAAGCACGTTCATTATCATAAGATATGCGCCTTGATAAAAGCCCCTGAATTCCGCAGGCAGGTAGGCAGCCGCTCCAACGAAAATCGCAATTACAGCAACGACTATAATGTTAATGAAAATAAGCTCTTCAAGTTTGATGATTTTTTTAACCGGAATATCGTATATGTCATAAATAAAGTAACGGCATATGAAAAACGAAGCGACAGCAAGCCCTCCCTGGAAGCCGCCGCCCGCTGAAATATGACCGTTTGCTATAATGTAAGCGCCGAAAAGAAGTATTAACGGACATATAATACGCATTGTGCGAACAGCCAATTTAGAGCCTTCAATATCGCTGCGGCGGCCGTCAGAAACATATGTTTGATCAGACCATGACATATAAGAAATGGCAACAACAGAAATAACGAGGATAAGCGCTTCAAATAAAGTGTCATATACTCTATAGCCCGCAAGTATTGCGTTTACGGCATTTTCACCGCCAATATCATCCATAAACCTAAGCAGATACAGTTCTTTGAGGTATGTACTGACAGTAGCGTCAGGCATAAAGTATACGAACAAGCCAAATAGCCCCGCCGTGAAAACGAGAGGCAGCGCGATTTTTGACAGCCATTTTGATTTATTAATAGGCACAGGCGCGTCCGTTGCCTTTTCGCCTTTTTTACCATAATATCTTTCGATACAAATTATAAAGAAAATAGTAGAAAAAGCAGAAATACCCGCCTCGGCCATAGCTACGTCAGGTGCGCCTAAAAACATATAGCATACAGCAGTTATAAGAGAAAAAATCCCAAAATATATAATGATACGGTATGCTCTATTTTCTATAATTATAAAAAGAGCTAAAATGATCCACAATATGAGTAAAACTTCAAGCATAGCTATTCTCCTTTAGCTCCTTTGATTTCAGCATCATCAACCAACTGACCTTCGACTCTATATCCTGATAAATAAGCAGAACGAACAACTATATGAGCAACCATAGGGTTAAGAATTAAAATAATAACTAATATAAGCAAAACTTTACCTGTAAAAAAGCTGATGCCGTTATGTATACTGACGCCGATTAAAAGCGTTAAAAGGCCAACTGTGTCAATTTTAGAAGTGGCTAAAATACGCGGGTAAAAGTCTTTAAGGCGAAAGAGATTAAAGGCGCCGAACAACATAAATGCAATACCCGCGCCGATAGCGATATTGCCAATAATTATTATATAATTGTCCATTATTTATCCCTCCGGCGTTTACCAAGCTTATGTTCGGCAAGAAAGAGCGCAATAAATATAGTGCCGATAAAGCCAAACAGCGCGTAGATTATTGCAAAATCAATTAAAAATGCCAAATTATTTACAGACGCAAAAACAATAATGATAATGATAGTTTTTGTTGCTATAAGGTTCATCGCTAAAAGCCTGTCCCAAATTGACGGGCCAATTACAGCACGGATTACATACAACGTCAAAAGACCCAAAAGTATCCATAATACCCACATAATGTCCTCCTACTTCTCTGCCTTTGATATTCTTTTTTCGAGATTCTCTTTAAGCATTTTATCAGCAGTGCTTGAATCTCCGGGTGTATCATCATCCCTTATCCAAAGAAGCGTAATGTCTTTATTTCTAAGGTCAAGAAGAATTGAGCCGGGCGTTAAAGTGATGGAATCTGCTAAAAGCACGCGCAAAGCTTCACTTTTCAGATTAGTTTTAACCGTTACTATATCTACAACAGGGCCTTTAATAAGTATTTTAATAACGGAAATGCCTGCGGCGTAAATCTGCCCTATCAGAAATAACGGGTATGTAAGAAGCTTTGAGAACCTTACATCCTTATCTTCCCTAGATGGCAAAAATTTGCTGCTGAAATACATACATAAAAGAGCAACCCCAACGCCCATTAAAACAGAGCGCACAGAAAGCTCCTCCACAAGAATTATCCACGCTATCGTAAGTAACAGCAAAACAGAAAGTTTAAACCTAACCATTTTCCACCTCTAAACCGCTAACCCGCGTAATCGCCGTAATATTTCAGAATTATACACTTCATTGCGCCTTTCGTCAAGCATATTTGAGTGTATTTATACTTTCAAATTTACCCTTTTAGTCGCAGCTTTCTCACAAAAAACACTGTCATGCTCCACAAACAAAATAGTAGGCCTGTGTTCAAGTAAAAGATCCTCAATTTGAATACGTGACAGCAAATCAATAAAGTTAAGCGGCTCATCCCAAACAAGTAAATGAGATTTCTCACAAAGGCTTCCCGCAATTAATACCTTTTTCTTTTGACCGCCGCTAAAATCTTTCATATCTTTTTCAAACTGCACCCGCGAAAAGTCAAGTTTGCGCAAAATGGCTTTAAACAAACTTTCGTCTATATCTTTTTCAATTGCATAATCTGTTAAGCTTCCTCTCAGATAGGAAGTGTCCTGAGATACATACGATATTTTAAGCCCGCTGCCTATATTAAACATGCCTGTATATGACATCTCTTCATCTTGACCGCATATCAATTTTAATATGCTTGATTTGCCTGAGCCGTTCTTGCCGATTAAAGCGACTGCTTCGCCGCGCTCTATTTCAAAACTGACATTTTCGCAAACGACTTTACCTCCGTAGCTAATCCCAACATTTGATAATGAAATATACTGAGGTTTATGATACATAAGCTGTGTAATTTTTAAAGAATCAGCACGTTCAATATTTTTTAGAAGCTTTGATTTATCTTGAAGTGCACCTTGCTGCCTACGCTCAAGGTTTTTACGCTGCTGCTGCGCACGCCTGGATTTTTCGCCGATATATGCACGTCTATCTACATTTTTTTCGGAACCTGCGCTGCCCTTTCCAATTTTAGTTGCTTCAACTTTATCAGCCCAATCCCCTCTTTGCTTTGCCGCTTTTTCGAGCCGCTTTATATCTTTTTTTAGCCTTTCATTTGAAGCAAGCTCAAAATTATCCTGTCGATTTTTGTTTTCAAACCATGACGAAAAATTCCCGCGCTGAACTTCGATGTTCGCCCTGTTTATCGACAAAATATGGTCAACCGAGTTATCCAAAAAAGCTCTGTCATGCGATACTAAAATAAAGCCAGATTTGCTGTTTAAATAGCGGCTGACAATCTCTCTGCCTTTTACGTCAAGGTGATTCGTTGGCTCGTCAATTAACAAAAAGTTGTTTTCACCTAAAAAAAGAGCGGCGAGGTTTACTTTAGTCTGCTCGCCGTTTGATAATGTATTAAACGGTCGTGTTAAGACTTCTTCTTCTACATCAAGAAGAGAAAGTTCGCGTATAAGCTCCCATTCTTGATACGGCGAGGTTGATCGTCCCTCTGACACGGAACTGATCGAGCCTGCGTCCTGACAAATCTCTTCGATAATTTCAACGGTATTTTTTGTCTTATCGACTATATTATGGGGAAAGTATTCAAAATTTATACTCGAAGATATTTTACCCTGATATTCATATTTCCCGAGCAGCAGGTTTAAAAAAGTGGTTTTACCTCTGCCGTTTCTGCCGATAAAACCCAACTTCCAGTCGGTGTCAATCTGGAAACTAACATTTTCAAAAATATTATCATAACTGCCGTCATAGGCAAATGTTAAATTTGCAATGCTGATTTGTGACATTTATGTTTCCTTTCTAAATACTTACAATACTAATACCTCTTCCGAATCATAGAAAACTCAGGCACATCCTCATTAAGCTTAACCCAAAGCTTTTGCTGTGGATGAGGCGCTTCGGTTACTTTGACCATCTGTTCGTTATACATTTCGCTTATTTTTATTGTCACAAAACCATGACTTTTCGGCGAAATAATTTCAAGGTCTTCGCCGCAAACAAATTTATTGCGCTGTTCTATAAGCGTTAGACCGTCTTTTCGTTCGCCCAGTACTACTGCCGCGAAGTCGTATGTTCTTATATATTAGCTTGATTCGTATTTCTGCCGATTGTTTTCATTTCCTAGATATAACCCCGTCGTAAAGCTTCTGTGACTGCATTTTGAAACTTCGGACAAGTAGTAATCGGTTTTGCTTTTATAGGCGCTTGGATCGGCGAAAAAATCATCAATCGCTTCTCTATACGCTTTTACTGTCACGCCTGTATAGTAAGCCGTTTTCATCCGCCCTTCGATTTTAAGACTTTCAACGCCTGCGTCCACAAGTTCAGGAATATGGCCTATCAGACATAAATCCTTTGAATTAAGGATAAAAGTTCCACCGTCATCCTCAAAAACAGGAAAAATTTCATCAGGGCGGCTTTCTTCAACGAGCCCTACAAGCCCATACTTCCAACGGCAAGGCTGCGAACATGCGCCACGGTTTGAATCTCTGTCGGTCATATAGTTACTGAGCAAACAGCGGCCGGAGTACGACATGCACATTGCCCCGTGTATAAATGATTCAAGCTCTAAAGAGCTCGGCGTATTGCTTCGAATCGATTTTATCTCGTCAAAGGATAGCTCACGCGCTAAAACTATGCGCTTTACTCCCTGCCTATGCCAAAACACGGCGCTTTTATAGTTTGTGCAGTTCGCCTGTGTGCTTAAATGAAGCTCCATATCGGGCACAAATTCTTTTGCCGCGTCAAGTATTCCCGGGTCTGAAATTATAAGCGCGTCCGCACCCATTTCTCTAAGCGAGCGCAAATAATCGCCGATACCTTCAAGGTCTTCGTTATGGGCTAAAACGTTAACCGTTATAAAAACTCTGCAACCATTATTATGCGCAAACTTAATGCCCTCCGTCATTTCTTCTGATGTAAAGTTTTTGGCTTTAGCCCTAAGCCCTAAGCTGTGCCCACCGAAATAAACGGCGTCCGCACCGTAAGTAACCGCAAATTTAAGCTTCTCCAAATCCCCCGCGGGGGCTAGTAATTCAGGTTTTTTCAT
>Ga0131853_10011834_pt1 | contig 15966 bp, 11 predicted proteins | sample TergutLab28metaG_FD_92764 | JGI IMG/M metagenome (GOLD analysis project Ga0131853, IMG submission 92764) | Labiotermes labralis P1 segment gut microbial communities from Petit-Saut dam, French Guiana - Lab288 P1 (version 2) (version 2) | ecosystem: Host-associated > Arthropoda: Insects >...
AGAAAAAAGAGGGGATTAATTTTAATTAAATTAGAACAATGTATTGAAAAGGCAACCCATAAAAAATTCTTCCTTTTAAGTGGAAAAAATTACACCCCAAAAAAACCAACAAAAACCCCCCCCCCCCCCCGACACAAAAAATTATTTCACATCCATACATTTTTGACACAGTGGATATCCATCCAAAATTTTTTATCTTTATACTTCCAGAAATTCAGAACAGAGAAAGAGTACATTAACACACCCATAATTGCAAGATGTGACGTTATCACAATAGTATTGCTGAAGATTTAAGTTGTCTGTAATGTGTGATGCTGTGTCATTGGGCTTGATCCTGAGGATGAAGACATTATGATCCTTCAAAATGCTAGGGACTACTTGCTCAACAACACAGTGTCATCCCAGAAAACTGGATCTTCAGACTCATAAGTGAAATAAACAGTGAATTTACTGGAATTCACATTTCCACTCAAGCAGAACAGTTCATGGGATATGTAAGATGCCTGCAGCAATCTGACAAAGATCTGCACCCCTTTTCACATCATAACACTAATTTCTAATATATATATAGAAGCAAAAATTATACAACAAAAAAAAACAACAGAATTCCATCCTTTGCACTGCATTACCTGGCCCACTAGAATATTGAAACTTGTTTAACGGCTTGCTGCGATTCAACACACTGCCTGTAACACCTAACATAAATAGCGCAGTTCTAAGAAGTATTTAAACAGAACAATAAACCGGTAAAACCACTAAAAAAAAGTAAAAAAAAAAAAAAGACCATGCAAATATTGCACGTGAGGACTGTAATGTTGAACCTTCCCATCAAGGAAGCTGAACCTCGTGTACATTTCTTGTATGTTCTATGCAAAACTGTATTTTTAGTCCTATTCATCTTCGACATCTTCATCTGTGGTGAATTCTGAAACATCACTGCCACCTCCCTCTGGCACTTCTTCTTCATCATCCAACATATCCCACTGTGGATGCTCTGTTGGCACTTCAGGAGCTTCCTTCACATCCAACTGCAGAAAACAATTGCACAATATCACAGATTATCATTCGTATCATGTCCCTGAGCATGGCTGCTTAATTGTAGACAGCCTGCATCTGCCAGAACATCCTGTGAGATTCCATGCTTAGGGACACTCAGAACAAGGACAAGAAACTAATGTCTCCTTTTATGTGTTTATTAAAAGAAAGGTAAACTTTTAACAAGTAATGATTGTTCAATTTGAAATTTATCCAGTGTTCTCAGGTTCAAGTCCAGTCACCTAACATGTGGATCACATTATGTACTGCTGTTAACATCTTACCATGCATCGCGGCGACACATGTATATGCAAATACCCTCTCCCTTGGTTATATCTTCAGGAAATAATGATATTCATTTACATGTATGTTTTTTCAGGAATGGATGTACCGTGGGAACAGAAAAATGAATATGAAAATGAAAGAACCACAGAGATGTGAATTTGGGTATACCACAATTATGTATCACATCAACTCCATCACAACAAAACAATATTTTTGTATTTGGAATTACAGATCTCTCATTACTTTTAAAAATTTTATTCTGTTAACTCATTATTAGTGTGATTACTGGCATTTCTGTTGATTGTTGATGGAGTAATGTTCCTCCTGAAGATAGCTGACTACAGGCTGATTGAAACATGCTGGGAATGAATAACTGACCATCTTGTGGTCACATATAAAATTGCTGTTCTATTACAATGATGTTGTATGATACATAATTTTGGAACTGTACACAATGGTAAGGACTAAGACCTAACAAGACAGGTGTTGTATGTATAACGTAACAATGTGGCGAGTTTGCTTAACATTTTGACGACTAATGCCAACTATAGTGGTCATACCGCACCTCTAACCTCTAAAGTTGCATTTTATATATTTATTCAACAAATATAGGTATTGAATATTTTAAACATGGTATATATTCTCCTTTTTTTTTTCTTCAAAATGCAGTTTGTTTCATAATTCTAACGTATTTGGTTCCCGTATTATTCACATTTAATATACAGTGTGTGCTAAAATTAAAAAAATAATTCCGGCGCCAAACGGTTAATGTTTACACCTCCCTGGCTATCCTAATGGCCTAAAACCATTTCACTTGAGTTTATGTTGCCAGCAACAATTATTTCCTAGTACTGTTGTAGAGCTAAACATTGTTGCCTCAAAAAATGAACAATGCTTTTCCTTTGTATTGTAGACCAATAGTCAGCAATATAAATAACATGTTGCCATGGAAATTCAACAATGCACTCACTCTGCTTAGTACTCTCGTTCACATAAAACAGTTTTATGTTTATGGCTACTGTCCTTCAATGCACTGTGACTGTGTAACATCTCACATGAAAGAGGATGTGCTACTACACTAGCGATCCCAAATATACAGATTGCATAAAAACTGGTGCAGTCTGTACTTTTCTTGGCATGTGAACCTGAAACCAGTGCTGTTCATAAAACAAACTAAGAATAACAACATCATATTACAAGTAGGTAATTGTACAGAATATGTCATTCACATGCACATTCCAGGACTCATTCCATATTACATGTACCTCCATTTATATCCATGATCTTTCACAATGACCGGAACCACGTAAGTGACAAAGACTATCCCAGCTGTATACAATGAATTATACTAAAACTGCAATATTTAAAAGGGGAAAAATCAGGGGGGGTGGAAAAACTATAGATGAATATTATATGTAAAATAATTTTACCTTAAGGTCGTGCATTTGGTCAAACCCAAGGTATGAATCAGAGCGTAGACAGACAGTGAATGTGTAGACGCCAGGCCAGCGAGGGGCAGTGAACTTGAGCTGCACCTCTTCTTGCTCCACCAACGCAGTCACATGGTATGGAGATGTTAGTATTGTTCGACTCTTCCGGTCACATATGTACACCCACCAATACTCCTGTTTGTCCTGGATCATTTTTGCACAAAAATATGTATTATCAATGACTACTGTCTGGGACAAACACAGAGATGTTCTGCAATGTTTCATCGTAGTATCATAATTTATTTCAGGTACGCCACAGTTAACACTACAAGAATTATCAGTGACAGGATAATGTTGTCAGTATTGTGATTAGGCTATGGTTCACGCAACTGAGGAATCATGGTTCGATTCCTGGAATGTGTATGATTCTTCTTGCTTCAAATGTCTAAAACTGGTAACTGAAGAATAAAATCCAACTAGATGCCAATTATTGCTTTCTTATGCTTATGTTAGGCTCAACATGTTTTGGACACCATTATGCTCATGGATGAGTGTCCGGACCGAAGGCTGTGTCACAACCTTTGGCCTGGACACTCATCCATCCTGCCTGCACTTAACTTCCAACCAGCAGCAACTCGAGAACCAGACGGCCTATGTGGTAACCAACGCTATCTTCGTGACGTCCTGATGATGGGCATAATGGTGACCAAAACATGTTGAGCCTAACATAAGCATAATAAAGTAATAAGTGGCATCTAGTTGGATTTTATTCTTCAGTTATCAAGATGATGCACGGTCCAATACACATCAAAAGTCTAAAACTGGCTCTGTACCAACCACCCTCCAACTCACAGAGTAATTAGGGGTCATTTCCTCAGCCAGGGCTTGAAACTGACCACTAACCTTCATCTAGTACTGAGGTTCAGAATATGGAGCACTGTATTTCTACTCCACCTATGCGCAATCACAGAAAGCACAAGGATAACTTGATTCTTAGCAATGACGCAAACATTTTCAAGGGACTACATTTATGCTTACCTCAGGAAATAACGGGCAATGCACGCTATGAGATCGTTTGCTTTTGCCTTCTAATACTTTCTCACGTTTTGTCAGAGGCGCCTGAAATTTTTCCCATTCTGTGTCATCATCCTCCAGAGATGCCTACAACAAACAAAACTGAAAATATTTAGTAACTTCACGAAAAATGTATCAACTGCTCAGAAACAAAATATAGACACAGTTTATACATGAAATGCATTTTTATAATAAGCTAAAGCTTGCGGTTTGGTGGGGAAAATGGAAGGTTTACATGGAATGATATTACCACAATAGATCTTAAAGAAATCAGTTTGGAGGACATGCACTGAATTAATCTGGCTCAGAATATAGCATGTGGGAATGAACCTTGGGTCCAAAAACATGAGGGGAATTTCTTGACCAGCTGAGGAATCTATTAGCTTTTCAAGGACTCTACTTCATGGAATTAGCTGGTTATATAGAAAAAATGTACTTTGTTGGCCTCTCAAAATGAATGGTATATTCAGGTTGAAACCTACGGACATCAGCAAAGCAATCCACTTGGCTCTCGAGCTCATAGCATGGTTCTTCTCTCACAGGTGAAACAAATTTTTAATATATAACAAAAAAAATTCTCAAAGTTTTACCTTATCCCCTTGACTGTGCTGATCATCGTCATCATCTGAATGGTCAGCATCTTCATTTGATCCCTCACTTTCCTCTCCTGTATCTGCAGCTGCTTTTCTGCTTACCTCCTGCTTGCTGTGAGCAGCCTGAAGGAGAAGATTTAGGCCTTGGATTACAAAGCAATGGAAATTCCAATTTTACAGTATTAAGCTTTTACTGTACCAGTAGAATTTTTCAGCCAACTTGTCTTTCTTAAGGAAAGGAAGCAGACTTACATGAGATCATCATGCTGTGTGTACGCATACATGCATATGCTCCATTCCAATTAGCAAAATGACTGATTTTCACAAAACTTGGTATTAATATTATGCCACTGTAGGCAAACCCAATGTTGTACTTATAATTGGTTATAAAGATGTGGCACATGTGCCAACTAAACTATCAATACAAACTTCATGTGATAATAAAAGTGTGTTGTGTATAAAAGTCACAAAAATCCTTGCTCCGTTGCTGCAAAAATTAATGAACGGAAGGTAAGCTTGGGTACTCTCTTTACAATGATGGAAAAGTGCACAGACCATCAAAAGAAAGTGCACTTCATACACTTTAAGCCCATTTTGGATTTAACAGTAATTGTCTCTTAACAAGACTTTTTCATCCCACTAAATACAGTGAAACTCATTTGACACCACTTAAAAAATTTTCCTCCGTTAGATGTTAGTGTAATACAGTTAACACCATTTTCCCATATGATGAACGTACACTGTGTCCTTTCATTACTCATTCTGCTCAGAAGAATTACTTACCTAAAAAGTACAAAAATTACTAGATGCATCAAATGCAAAGGAAAACCATATATTGTTACATACATTTTCTTTGCTATATAAGTGTCACTGCCATCTTATGATGGCTTCATGAGAAACAAACCAAACATGCAACTACAATACTTGTGACAATAATGCAGTCTGTTCAATGAACAGTAATGTTTGACAGTCCTCACCACTTAAACACAGAAACGTTCCTTCGAATTTGATACTTTTTGGTTTATCAATTCTACTTCCATGACCATTTGAGTAGTCAGAAGACTTAACACAAAGACCGGTCTCTTAGGTACCATGACGACACAAAAAGTTCTTTTACTAACCTCTGTAGCATTAGCCATTTTATCCTCACTCTTCTTATCATCATTTTTTTTAGATGCTATTGTCTTACCAGCAAACTTTTGATTCTTCGCACTCTTCTTCCCACCTTTCTTACCCTTTTTCTGTTTCTGCCAAACTGGTTTCCTTGCCTGAAGAACAAAGTCTTGCATAAATAAAATCTTTGAAATCTAGGTTCACACTTTGCAACTCATATAGCATATACTTAATGTTACACATATTCCATGCAGTTGCCATCCACATAAAAGTTTTACTTCCAACTACTACACAAAGCAGTGCAGAATGATCACACATGGAATAAATATCAGGTATCAAAACCTCGGGTCTCCACTTCATCCAAAACAGCAAACATCTAATAATGCAAGATGTTTGGAGACAGCCTTTTACATTTTAACATTTTGTGTTGTACTACTTTAGATGTATTTAATCTAAATAATTTTAGTGATACTGTACATCGATTAACTATTGTAAAAAGCTAATGTGTGTATATTTACCATCTGCCGATGTACAGTTGAAATCTGATGGCACATTGTCACGCACCAGAGAGGAAGTGAAGGGAAACAGGTGAATGGGGTGTGTAACCAGTAATCTTCCACTCTACCTCAGAACATGGCCTATCCAGCATAACAACTATAAAAACATATAAGCTGCCTAGCAGCATGGTAAGTCGTGAATTAAGCAGTAAAATTAGACAGTTTCAACACCACTGTTTCCATATAACACTTAACTTACTGTTGACACAGTGAGTTCAGTTGTTTCCAGTATTATGATATAAGATACGATATATTTGTTAAATGCAAATGGGTTGACACCCGGTGGCAGTAGTACAGTACACATTTACAAACAAACAATACACAGAACAACATAAATAACACAGACATCACAAATAACAACACAACACAAATAACAACTAACTGGAAAGAGTGTGGGCCATGTCCCGTCTTTGCAAGTTTTACCGTGGCATTTGCCTTACAACTGAGGAAAAAGAACGGAAAAACCTCAGTCAGGGTAGCCGAAGAGTGCTGGTATACATATTACTAAAACACACATATTACAAAACCCACACATTACAAAACAATTTAAAACAACCATAGTACACGTGAAAACAAACACAGTACAAGATATAGCCAAATGAAATAGTCACAATATAATCAAGTACCCTCAGTATAAAGTCAAGTACCCTCAGTATGAGGTCAATGGCACTTTCACACACAAGAACTTCACCGTAACTCACTTCAGTTCACTTCACTTTATTCACGAGAACTTCACCATAACTCACTTCACTTCATTTCACTTCACCACTCACTTCACTTCACTTGCTATCACTGATTGGACCATCTCCTTGTAATTCATCATTATCGTCACAACTAACTAGATTCTGAGTCTCATCATAATCATCATCATCATCGGCACTGTTGGCCACAATAACTGATTTGGACTCCAAATTTGGAATGAGCTTCTCCTGCAACAATTTCTTATAATTCACATGGTTCACATACTCATGATAATATCCATTTTTTCGAACCAGACTGGAATATTCAAAGGGTATTGGGTATGAAACCTCGCTCTCAACCTGAAAAAGAATCGATTTATTTAAAATGCTATTACCAGCACTGACGATAATGAGACGTCCGCTGGAAATATGTCCCTTCAATCCTGCACCTGACCCGTCATCCCACGCATAGGATGTTGTACGTGAACTGTGCATATAAGTTTAATCTGCATACACAATTGGTCTCCCTTCTTCCTTATATGCTTTGAAAGCATGTAGGTACTTGACTCTGAGTGACTGGATATCATGTCTTTCCACAATAAACTTTCGGTTATCAGAAGTCTTCTTCCACCTACAATAAAAAATGTTCCAAAATTGAAGCAACATGTAACTGAAGTTCAGAATATACAGGGAATCTTGGCAGAGTGCCAGTATTCATAATGCATGCCTATTCAGAGAATTAAACTTACCTAAATCTCATTTTTCTCAGCACCAATCTCAGTGAGGATACACATTCTCCGTAACCAGTGGATTCACACATTTTGCTGTGGATTGCCTTCAGAGTTGGTCGCTGTTTCTCAGTAAGGTAAAAATTATGAACCATTCTTCTCAAAATAGCCTCATCGAAATAATCTAAGATACTTTTAGCGCAAACGTTTGGTCTGAGTTTCCGCTGAGTTGAAAATGCCATTGCGACACCAGTTTCCGCACTTTCACCTTCTTTCAATACCCTACATAAAGTTCTTCTGCTAACATGTGTTGCTTCAGTGCCTCACTTCTGCACACTTGAAAGAGGGATTCTGATACCAACCTCAGATTCAGTTTTCATGAATTGGTACACATTATAAACTATTTCACGCTCACCACTCCTTTTACCAGCTTCTTTCCGCCTTGTAGTTACATTTTCAAGCTGTGATCAACATACTTGCTAAAGACAACACAATTGCTGCCTGCTGATCTGCACACCTCGACTGCCAGTAGCCGACTGAACTGACTCCCCTGATGATTTAAATGGACTCATCTGTTTCGCTGAAAGACAAATTCCGGTTTCTGCGCATGTACCATCAAATTTCAAACACAGTCTACAATAGGCTGTTTACGTCTTTGTAAAATTGTGGCTTCCTGATGATAGCTACAATATGTAGCTGAAACATGTAGGAGCATAAAAATTTCCTTTAGCAGTGGTTGGAAATAAAACTTGCATGTGATACAGCATATTCTGCAGTATGTCATTACACATACATTAGAAGGCAAAACAACAGTATTCTTAAGAATCCACGTAAATATTTGACAAGTGTGAAATCTTTCAATGTGAGTACAATAACAGGTTTACCAAAGATAACAGTTCTATAAAATCTTTGAAATTGGGATCTGTAATGCCTGAAGCAGTTAAATGTCCTTAGATATATGTTACACTATTCTGTAGTTTGTTCTGGCCTGTCACATATCATGTCACTCTTTAGAATATTACTGAATGCAGTTTTGTATATGATCTCTGCCTTTAATGATTTAACAGGGCTAGTTATCCTGTACTGACAAGTCTTAGACACTAATGCACAAAAGCTGAATACCATAATAGTTTCTTAGAGTATCAAAATCCTTATGGGAACTGCCAAAAGAAATCCACTAAAGGAGCACAAAGGAATGTACTTTTCTAAATTTACAGGACTGTTGCTATTACTTAGCAACTGTGGGGTGTCTGCTACGCTGGTGATATGAGGCGTATGCTTCAGAAATGGAGCATGCGATTCTTCACCACGTGCAGCAGTCATAGACAGGGACAGACTATTTGTTGCAAACAAACTATACAGGTTTTAGATTTCATGCTATTGGAAGAGTTGTTCACACATACAATAAAAATGATTAGGTGACAACCAGTCAATTTAGGCCTATGAAGTGGGAACAGCAGACTCCTGGTTAATTGGTACTCTGGACTAAACCACCTGCATTCACTGACCTCATCCCTGCAGGGGGGTCGGGGTGGGGTGGGTGGGGGTTGGAGGGCAATAATTTCTTGTTCTTTTAGTTACTGCACACACAGAAATGATTACTGTATGGTGCATCCATAACTGATACATCACTGTTAACCCTTTGGCACTGAATGACACATATATATATATGTCGTACAGTGAGCCCTTTAAATGGCTGAACGGCCATTAAGACCGGGGGGGGGGGGATTTAATTCCTGCACGAAAGATAAAATTCCTGCGCCAAAGGGTTAAGCTCAGAAGTGCCAGTGATGGCTTTTACCCTATGCTGCATTTTTTTCCCTAGTGCAGTATGCAGTAACACTGTCCATTCCTAATACCATACACGCTAATGGTACAACATGAGTATGAAGCATTGGTGCAAAGACTGACTTTTATTGACACTTATAATGAAACCAACAATTTGCACATACAAAGTATACATAATACACTCTCCTCTCCAACATGCTTCAGTGGTCAACTGTCAACCTTAGCGAGAAATGCCATATTTAAAGCCTAATGAAGCCAATTAAATATAATGATAATGATGATAATTGCAGTCCCCCTATACCAACCTGCCCGTCACTGGCATACTTCCCCTAGTGCACCTAATAACACCTACTCCACACAACCCTCCCATCAAACAGGCACAACGCATGCATCAGTGCACCCGCTCCGATACACCAGACCTGGAAAGCACACGATACATATACCAGTCCAACACCACGATACACCAATTTGCACAGCACATTCTCATATACACATGAGATCCCATCTAGGTTTACTACGCAACACCACACAAAGAAGACATTAAAGCTAACATCTAACTTTCCCCGCTTGTTACAGCGCAGCACACCACATGCAGTAACATACGTCTTGTTCTCCTGAAGATGGGCATAATGATGCCCGAAACATGTTGAGAAAATGTTAAAAATAAACATCTAACTGCTGCATCTCGTTGGTTTTCTCTCTCACTTCACAATGCTGCTATTGTTGGTTTCAATCAGTACATTATGCAAGGCAAACATAGGCTTACCCCATTAGTACCAGAAAATGATAACTGAAAATCAAATTCTCTCTACAAAAAGAAGCAAATCTAATAAAGCAAAAATATATGACACAAGAATCTGCTGCCCAAAATATCATGAAACAACTTAAGTCCAGCAGTGAAAATAAGAAGACAGAAGAACTCAAGAGGAAACAGATGCATGGCCATTTCTACAGGGACCTTGAAAGAACATTAGTAGATAAACAAAAATCCCAGGCATGGTTATGTAGCTCAGGCCTGCAGGGAGAAACAGAGAGTTTGGTAATAGTAGCCCAAGATCAAGCATTCAATATGCATTATCATCAGAGGACCATCATGAAGCAACCAACTGATAGCAAATGCAGGATAAGCTATAAGGCATAAGAACATATAAAACATATTGATGTGGGATGCACAACACTTGGGCCATCTGAATACACTAACAGACACAATAAGGTGGCTGGTTACATCCGCTCGCCGGCATGTAAACATATAGAGTTAGAGGTCACTGACAAGTACTATGGACATATACCTGAAAGGATAAAAAAATGTCAATGGTACCACTAGTATGTGGGACATACCGGTTGTCACAGATCAAACAATACTAGCAAACTGACCCGTAATATTATGCATGATAAGAAAGAGAATACTTGCCTACTGATTGTTATAGCCATACCAGATGAATCACATGTTAACAGAAAAGAAACTGACAAACTAAGCAAGTACAAGGACCTGGACATGGCAGTCAGCAGGATGTGGAAAGTGAGGACAAAAACTGTGCCAGTTATAACTGGAGCATTAGGAACAATAAGGAAGGGATTACATCAGAACTGTCAGTTGCTCCCAAGTCACCTATTGACTATGGAGCTACAGAAGATTATGCTAATGAGCACCGCACACGTCATTTGTAAAGTGCTGGGGGAAAATTGCTCTGATCTCTTTTTCAGATCTGGACTTACCAGAAGACTGCCACCTAACAACTGATAGGCAAGAATACATTTTAAAAAATCCTAGTTATCACTCCTTATTATGACATAATGTACATAATATATAGCAGATAATTGCGTAATTCTCGCAATATTAACTTACTATGTAGGTACATTGTGCATGTTCTTATTCAGATTCTAATCATATGCTGTGTAATGTGGCACAATGGTGTATTTGTGTTTGGGATTCCAATTACTGTATGTGCTGCAATGTTTACTGTTGGCATTTGAACATATATTATTATACAGTCTGTAATGGATCCTGTCCTGTGAAAATAGTTCACATTAGATTTAAAATCACAGTTTCAGTATTATGTAATACAAGTGATACAGGTACGTGGTGTAACTGGTTTTGACCACCAAAACACGTAGGAGAGGAAAGCGTATTATTATATGCACTCTATCTATGCAAACTGTTGGTTTCATAATGAGAATCATATCATTTTGCATGGAATATGTAACATCAAAAAATTTATATTTACTCTTTCTCTGGATTGGCCAGCCTTCCAAAGCCCACTCCCACTTACACAGGTTTAGCTTCAGTCTTCTGCATAAGCATTTTTTGTCTTTACCAATGCTACAACACTAACCTAACCTTACATCTGTGCAATTAAAATCTGTAACTGGCATTTATATATTTACCACTGTCTCCTTTTTAATATCTTCCTCTTCTTCTTCACCTTTAATTAAACTAGATGCATCCTGCTGTTCATGCTTATCAGTTACACTCTCATCGCCAAATAAACCACTCATATAATTTCTTACTAATGTAACTGTTACAGTGACAATTGCACCAGCAGTGTAGACTGTTGGATTTTCATCATCAATGACTGAAAATGAAATAATAACCCTTTAAGTTCAATGCATTACAGTCACAATATCACACAATGCATTACACATCAGTGTTTCTCAACCCTTCTTGTACCACACACCTCTTATAAAGTTTCACTGATTCTGCAGAATCCTTCTCCAAAATTACCTCATCTCATGGACCCCTCAGGTACAATCCACAGTATTATTTAAAGCTGGGTTATTTAGAAATATGACAAAATTATAGGAACCTTTATTTATTTAAGGCAAAGTAAGAATATATTACATAACAACTGTTTTCTTAGAAGTAATGGCAATAAAATATAGTTCCATCTACAGTAAACATAATGAACTCCAAGCTATAGTTCTCCACTGATTTTAATGCTGTCTGTAGAATTCAGACACTGCTCCTCCAGCAGTGGAAATACACTGAATGACTCTTATTAACGAATATGGCAACCACAACTACTATGAAACCACTTCAATAAAGTTTGGTAATTCAGTGTATATTAGTTTGCCACTTGCCTTCCGTTGACTTACACATTTAAGAAACATGAAAAATATGTCAGCACAGGGGACATGGCTGGTCAATGGCTACTCATCATTAGGGTTATATAATTCTCTTTCAGACAACACTGTCTCAATTAGTTGTGTTTATCAACTGCACTTCTGAAGATTCTACTCACAGATAAGATGCTGAACTCACCTTCTGATCGGACCTGAAAGTCAATGTATGGCATCTTGCCAATTACTTTCATTACATCTTCATACTGCTCATCAGACAAGTTGCGCAACATATGCCGCCGTTCTTCATGTTTTAACTGTGCTACCTGCTGAATGCTTTTTATATGTCGCTGTAAAAGAACAATAAAATGCCACTTTTAACTCTGTCAGGCAAGTAAAATTTATTTTAAAAAAATATCAATAACACAAAAATGCAAAAAGTGTGACACCCAAAAGGTCAACCCCACTGATTGTAAAGCCCAGCGAAGGACACAGTAATGAGAAAACTTACTGTTATTCTTCAATCTCTTTCCTAGACTTCCAAGTGAATATTTCATAACCAATATCCTGTATTCATTCCTTATTTCACCCAGCCTATCTACATGCTCAGTCCATCATAGCCCTTGGTACTTCACTGTCCTAATAACAGCACACAATGACATAAATACTGTTTCTAATTTTATAATATAAATTACTTGTTTACTTAATCCTTCTCAGATAAAAATATTTTCTTGACCACTTAAATTCATGTTGTAAGAAAGCATGATTCACACCTATACAAAACAGTTGATAAACTGATGTTTAATATATCCTGACCTTCAGAACATTTTGTACAGATAGGATAATAAACATTAAACCTGAATAACAATAAGAATTTTCAGACTTTACTTTTGACCTAATTTATATTGAATATCATTTCTATGTGTTAATTTTTAAAGTATGTGAGATTTAAATCCCAAAACAGGTGCTGACGGCCAGGGTTCTTTTCCTTTACGTGCCTGTTTTTGCATCTGTTGATATTACCCATTGTTTTTCATACAATTTTCAAGTCAATAACTTCAAATAAACAGCAAACACTTCAGAATGAGTCCATCTACATGTTCTGCCAGTTCAAAGAAAATCTACCCTTTTTTGATGAAGCTTGGTTGGTCATTTTTATTTCGTTCATTTTTCACTCTAATTTTCATTTTCTAGACTTCTTATCTGCCTGGAGACATCTATAAATAACTAGTGAGTTCTGTAAAAATCATAAGGCTGTTAGTAAGAAAAATTACAATTGATTAGTTAAAATTCTAAATAGAATTAAATTTCACACAATCTTTTATGCCTTTTCAACAAATGCTGTGAAAAAGAGATGTGTAATTATAAATGCAGAAAATTTTAAAAAAAATTACATGGTATTGTGGGACAATGTTTTCCCATGTGGCCACTGAGGGCATTTAATTACTGGGACAGTGTTTGCCCTGTTCACCCGTAAAGGGTTAATATTGTGCACACATGTTTAAATTCTAAAATATTCTTAAATTAATTTTCACATATTTTATCATTTTTCATTTTATAGCTGATTTAGGTTCTATGTCATGGCCAATTGGTTTTATCTGTATTCAGTTCTACACCAACTCCCAATAAACTAACATGTACCACACACACACACACGCACACACAGATACCTGATTCTGACCATTCAGTTCCATCCACTGCTACTTCTTTTTGACTGGTGTGGTGGCAGAATTAAAAATTATTGGGCATAAAGCATTAATTGTTTCAGCCCAATGTGAAATGTAAACCAACAGATAAATGCTTCACCCACCTACCCACCACCCACATAAATATAGTAGTAACCACATTATCTGCTACCTGAGCTTCAAACATTATGTATGTACAGTAAGCACATGGTCGCTCCTAAGCTCGCCTCAGAATGGCCAGGCAGCATTTTACATCTTTTAAAATATATATTCCACTAGGAATGCATTGATCACTTCCATGACTGTGAATGTTTTTGAAATGGATACACAATGGTTGGCGGTGCTTAGGCAGTGATTACCCTATTACCAGCTCCTGTTCACCCATACACTAACAACTAGCACATAAAGACACCACTATAGCTCTGTCATTAGGTAATCTAAACTGTAATACTAATTCCAAACTGCACTCATTTATTGACCACTGACTTCTGAGCACCAAAAGTTCTAGCATTCCACATACCAATTCACCTACATCATTACAAAGAAATTATACAAATCTAAGATCTCTGTATAAAAATAAACATATGACAATAATGATGGATGTCAATATGAAGCCTCTGAACTGATATATATCAGAATTTCTATAAGTTAGAACCACTCTGCTTTGCTGGTCTGATTCCATCCACATGGAATATGACATACTGCTTATTACAATATTTCTTCAAATATAAAGAGTTCATGATTTCCATAACAAAACCCCTCTACTTTTATTACCTTCTTTGATGTGAAGTATTTTAGATTTTCTTCAGTGATGTGTGGCAACTGCAACAGAGGACTTTTATATTCCCACATTCCCTGCACAATCAATGGACACAATTTCATGCAGTTTTCGATTGTCTCAAGGTGGATAACGTGTTGAACTGAAATACAGAATCAAAATTATGTTACCTGTAAAAAAGTAATTGTAAAAACCAAAACAGAATGTTGGGAGAAATAAAATGTCCTAAAATGGTAGTCACTTTGTTATAACACTTGAGTAACTGAAATGGAAGAAACTAAATCACACAGTTATGTCCAGTAGAGAAAAAAATTCAATTCATGATGAAGATAAACATGTGTTTGCTTGTGACCTGACAGCTTAGCTTACTGTAACACTACTGTCACCTGAAGGGATGGGGGTGCAGGGGGCTCTGCTTGAGCTGCAAAAATGAATGTAGGGCTCTTAACCCCTTTTGAGGGATTTAGACTCACTGTTCACACAACAAAACCCTGACTTTGACCACCCGTCACAACTGGTCACATTTTTTACAGAAATGATGGCAATTTCTTCCTGTAATATTTGATGATGTCAAAATGGTTTTAAAATTTTCTCATTCTGGGAAAATACCTGAGCCATCTATTTTGTTCAAAATAAGTCACAGAGTTTGTGCTGTTAGCATGTGCTTCCATAATGCCAATATGCCACAGCAACAGAATAGAGTTCATGTCCAACAGTCAAAGTGTACTTCCTCTCAGTGTCACAACCTGTGCGACAACTAGTATTTCATAAGCCATCGCAATTATGTTCAATTAAGCCATTTAGAATTCTGTTATGTACAGTCACTGTGGCAGCAATTTACAAATAAAACTCAGATATGCATATTAGATAAAAAAGGGCATCAGGCAAGCCATGCATTACCCTTCCCATACCACTAAGGGTAAAAGGTAAAGCAGTCCCATTACAGGCCTGGACAGGCCCAGAGGGTTCCAGGAAGTTAAGGTTCCCAGATTACGTGACAACGGCACAGGATGGTGGTAGGTTGTCAGCCTTATGCACCGGCCGCCTTTACCCCCAGGAAATACTCCTGGTACTCATTTCTGTTAGAGGCTGAGTTGACCCCAGGGCCATAGTGCAATCAGAAGGATTTTATGTCAATGAAAAATCCACTGACACCAGCTGGG
>Ga0131853_10011837_pt1 | contig 15963 bp, 10 predicted proteins | sample TergutLab28metaG_FD_92764 | JGI IMG/M metagenome (GOLD analysis project Ga0131853, IMG submission 92764) | Labiotermes labralis P1 segment gut microbial communities from Petit-Saut dam, French Guiana - Lab288 P1 (version 2) (version 2) | ecosystem: Host-associated > Arthropoda: Insects >...
CAGCCTATGGAGTTAGGGGGTGGTCTTCAGAATTGAATGTGATGAACATGCAGCCAAAGAATGGTCTTTTCGGGTGTGGGAATGGAATGCATAACTCTTAACCATAAGGAAGTCTTTTGCTCTTATTATAAGAATGAAACTTCAGACCAGGAGTGGATTTCTTGGCACCAGTGAAATATAGAGAGATTTGAGAATCTCACTGTTCTTTAAAAATGCTGCATCTTCAAGCAATAATTCCTGGTGTTTCAAAGGAACATAATTCCTTCATCTGTACAGTCATGTGGTCTAGACTGTCTGGACTACTTGACCCTGAAAGATGAAGGCAGTATGATGATTTTGTAACCTTTTGGAGCCGGAATTATTTTTTTATTTTTAGCACACCCAGTATATAAAATGTGAATAATACAGGAACCAAATACGTTAGAATTATGAAACAAACTGCATTTTGAAGAAAAAAAAAATGGAGAGTATGCACCATCTTTAAAATATTCAGTGCCTATACTTGTTGAATAAATATATAAAATGCAACTTTAGAGGTTAGCGGTGCGGTATGACCACTATACTTGACATTAGGCGGCAAAAGGTTAATTGGTGGGAACTATTTACCTTGCAGCACACACCATCACATCTCAGAACACTTGAATCTTCAGATAATAGCCCCATAGATCTTAAAAGCAGAGTATAGGTTGTGTCATGTGATTTTAAGCTGAGAGTTTGTCCTACACCGGTTTATTATGCATGGTTACATAATTCTGAGCTTCACTGGTCTTTAATTGAAAAGTCCGTAACAAGTGCATGAAATCTTGACTGCATTTTTGTTCAGGATGAAGACTTATGTTATGAGAAAAACAAATCTTTATTTATATGAGAATGTTTATGGATTGGAATATGACATTTGCATGTTTATAGTATAAAATGTGTGGATTAAATGCTTATGTAAGAGACTGACTGTATCTGTCTTCATGTTTGACGTCAAAAGTGGTGGACTTGTTTGTTATGAAGTTTTGTGTTGAAGGTTTCATTAAAGGTTGCTGACAAATTTATTTTTGGTTTGTGCTCAACTAGTATAACCCACATTCTGCACACAGCTTACATCCCACTTTGTAGATTTTCTCAAAAAGCTTGACTGTATAGAAGAGTTCTATATGCCTTCAAATAGAGATTCCAACTGCTGCTCTAGACGGAAGGTTTTTAATATGGAGCATAATTATTAAAATGAAAGGAAAACTGTAACTCTGCCTAATCAAGAACTGCAGTGGAATTTACTTTGCAGTAAATAAACATCAACACCAGTGAGAGTTGCATAATTTTAGAGGAACAAATTTTGAAAATATTTAGTTACAATGGAGTACTTAACTAAAATAGGGCTGTGTGTCTTGTGTTTTGTTGTTATCCGTTACTTGGTCACAGCTTTGTCACTACTTCCATTTGAGTATGATAAAGTTTCTTTATTTGCAGCACAATGGCATTGAAATCTGGGCGAGACCCATTACACCAGTCTATCAGAATTATTTCTCATACGCTGTGGCCTTCGTGAATCGTCGCACAGATGGCACACCATCTGATGTTGCTGTGACTTTAAGAGAACTGGGCCTAATGAACCCAGGTGGCTACAGTGTTGAGGTAACATATTTATAACTGTTGGCAGTGTGTTGTATTCTGTAACATCCTGTGACAAGGGTGACTCTACAGAATTTCTTGGCAGAAATTAACATACATGATGGGCTCATTTCACCAGTCAGGCAAACATTCTTTATGTCAGACATTTCATCACAAGAGAAAGTGTACATATCCATGCTGCTGTAGTTATATTTTGCTCTTATCTTTTTCCTATATGATAATGTTCAAAATATCACTGCCCTGATCCAAGGTGAAGTTACCCCTGTCCACACCATGCAGGCATATAGGGAGAATGAAGGTCTAGCGCCACTTATTCTTAATCTCGGCAGCACGTACCGGCTGCTTTATCCACAGAGAAAGAATTTATAGTACCCTTCATTTAGGAGGCTGGCTGGGCCTCAGAGCTGTTGTGGATGTTTTGGAGAATAGTGTCTTCCTTGCCCTTGCTCATAATCAGACCCTGGGTTGTCCAGCCCTTAGCCCAGTCATGGCTGCACTGAGCTGTTCCCTCTTATCCAGCCCAGTTACAAATTTTCCTTTGGCATCAGCATAGAAATAAAAAAAAAATAACTGGGAAAGAATGTTGATGTATACATCTTAAGATTTTTTGCTTGGCATGAATAAGAAAACAAATGGGTTTGTTGAGCCCTGTTCATGCTGTGTTGGGTGTTGCTTCTTCTCCTTTTTTCAGGTCATTGGTTGTTAACTGTACTGGTATATATTTTACTGCTCTGTGACATTGACAGCAAAGTCAGGATCAAACCTGGAACTCACTGATGTCTAAATTTGTTTTCTGACCACTCGGCCACTGTCTGTCAGCATAACAATAACCAGTAACCTGAAAGTGGTTAATACTGTAACTGTAGATCAAGTGGGCAGTGAACAGTGTTCTGTAATACCATATAATATTGGTGTTAGATTCCTTGTTTCATAAAGAAATTCTAATCATGTGAGTTCCTTCATATAATTTCTAACAGCAGTCGGTAATTAGTCAGCTCTTTATCAAGTTTCCCGTGTGGAATCTTAAAGGTTCATCATTACCACCTGAATTATGTCAGCCCAGCCAACACTGTCACAGCCTATGCTTTTCAGTATTACCCAGCCTGGTACAGATCAGGTTCCAAAGTACTCTTTCCTATTATGTTCTGTAAGCAGAGTATTGTCCACATTACATGATCCCATCACATGCTGCATATGTGATTATCCCAAGCTGTTTATTGGGTCATTTATTTAGTTAGTTATGTAATAACATTGTTTCAAGTGCACATTTTATTTAGTGTTATGGAGTGAGAGGAAGGTTTCTGAAAGAAATGCAAGGAAGCAGTTTTAGCTCATGTTAAAATATTTATTTGTAATATGGCTTTAAGAATTAAGAGAAATCATGAACATTTTCTTAAGAGGAACAACAGTTTGAATGTGCAATCTCCCAGTTATAAATCAGATATGTGAAATTATAAGCTTCAAACCAATATCTTGAATTCTTCTGCTACTCTGTTGGACATTGGGTATGTTGTTACGATTTCACTGTCATCCATGGTCCAACAATGTTATGGGACAATGGAAAAGGTAAATTTGCACGTGTTGGTGACAGGTTTTGACTTAATCCACCTGTTTGCACAATCCATTGTGCTGTCTCTGAACTTATTAATAATGGTTGTGTTATTAAGTTTACTGAAGCTGAGTTATAATTCTGCATTAAAGTCAAACTGATGTGACTGAAAATATTATAAATTTCACCCACTTCCTGTTTGAATTCTTTATTTTAACATAATTTCATCAGTATTAGGGTGCTTCTCTTTGTCCCAGGTTCCCAAACAGTTCTGTCCACAGAACCTTATACCAAAACTAAAAGATTGACGTGGAATTTGAGGAATTTGATGTGACATAAAATAGAAAGACAAAGGCAAAGGCAACAAAAGTAAAATATCTTTCTACCACACGCTTGTGATGAGACGAGAGCTTTTCTTGTGGCAGACTGTCTGACCAGACGGGATATAACAACACATATTTTTGTGTCTTTTGTTTGTTATGACAGTAGAGGTCAAAAAGCAGAGGTTGCCTCCAAGTTATAGTTTTGATATTCAGTGATACAGGATTTAATTCCTTGATTCAAGAAGTTTATATTGAATCATTGCTGCAGTGCTGAAACAGAATAGTTGCTGACACTCCACTGTTGGTGCACTGTTTGTCATTTTGGACTCTGTTACTGCAGTATTATTTTCTTACGGAGGAACATGATCCAAACTATGAGAATGACAGTCTCTTTAATGGTAGATAATGTAACCCAAAATCTCTCTGTGAATGTCATGCTCTGGTTATGCACCCCTTCTCCCCCCTTATTTTCTAGAAGCCTAGGGTACAAGCAAAACAAGTGACTATGTACAAGTATGCAAAGTTCAGTAACTTTAATAACAAAAAAACAAAAAGCGATATATATGAGACCTATATTGGTGGAGCATGTTTACCCAAGTGCTGATAATTTCATATGCTTCATTCCCCACTTGATTTAACAAATTTAGAAACAATGCACCAATGAAAATCTACGTGACATTTTGGTGAACCTAAAGAGAAACACAAATCCTTAACAGGGCACGAAGTGATGTGTGGATGCTGATGTAATTCTCTACAGTTATTACAAAGCTGTAGTTTTGCGGAGGCCAAGACAGAATTTCCCACGATGTAAAGACCTAAACAGGGCGTGCTAGAGTGGCTGATATCGGAAGTAGGCGGGCCTGGTTAGAAAATGTTTAGGGTGCAGAGATTAGAAGAACGAAAGGTATGCAGATGTTGTTGGTACATGCATTCAGCCAATAAATATTCTGGTCCGGTTTTGTAAGAACATTATTTGTTATGTGACATTAGAGGTCTTTATGGGTGTGACAGCAAAGAATGCTGTCTTTTAGTATGAAGTGTTGTGTACTATTGTACCTACCATCCTAACAACCAAGACAGTGACATTGGTATAGTGTCTAGATTAAAAATCATACTGTTATAGGTTAAGAGTGCCTGGAAATATACCTCCCCTCCCCTATATATGTTCATGGTGTGGTGTTTAATTAAGCACAGGGACAAATTTTCCTCTGTCTGTAGGAGTGAAATCATATGATAAAACAAAGTACTGGAGGTACAAGTTAAACAAGAAGAAGGAAATATAAAAGAGACCACACTGCTTCATCTTTCTGAGCATTATGGTGGCTAGGAGAGCAAGTTTCTTTGCACAAGGGAGAAAGTTTCAGTGGGTATCGCTGTCAAATAGTTTAGATGTAATAACCTGATGGCCACTGAAAGTCTGAGCCAAGTCTGTCCCACCCACTGTGTATTGTGTGAATTTATTGCTGAAACTTGGTCAACTGGTGCAGGTTAGCACAAGTGATACTTCCCAGGGTGAGTGTAATGAAATATATGAGTTAAAATATGACAGTTTGTACAGTAGCCTCTACATTTAAAGGAATAAATAAGCTAGTTTGCCCTGTAATAAAATTCAAGACATTAAATGATATATGAGTTCTTTTTGTAGAACCTTATTTTGTGGAGCCTGTAGTAACAAGAAGGTTTTTGGTTTAGACATTGCATAGGTTGTAGGTTTCACTCTAGCTGGACATTTCATAGATAGTAAGTTTCAATTTGATATGTGTCATGTTCCGTGCATGAATTAGATGCATAACATTTATTAAAAAGACCAACAAAATCATTTGGTTGTATGAATGTAATTATATTACACAGTTGTTGCAGCCACTTGTATGGCCATCTTCAGGGTGGTGAGAGGGAATATGAATACAATTGTAATGTGTCAGTATCACCCCACAGTTAAAAATTGTATAGTTTTTAGTTAAATTCATGGTTGAATAGTAAACAGTTGGTGAGTATGAACTATTATATGTTAAAAAAAGTTCTTATCTAAACAACAGCTTTTTTAACTTATAATATTTTACTATTCAACTGTGAATTTGAACCAAAAACTATGTAATTTTTAAATGCAGAGTGACATGGACACATTATAATTCTATTTGTATCCTTGTTCTCACCACCCTGAAGAAGGCCACATGAGTGGAGGGAACATGTCAGTGATTACTGTGTAGCAAAATTACATTTTTAAATCCAAGTGCATTTGTTGGTCTTTTTAATAAACGTTAGGCATATTATAAGTTTCATTCTAACTGGTCCTCATTCAACAGGATCTGTATGAAGATGTCAACTATGGGGTCTTAACGCCACTGACTAAGATAAAGGTGAAAGTAAATCCATCTGGTGAGTACATTTTCAGACATAAGTATCTACGTATCTTTTTATGGTTTGTTTAAATCAAACTAAAAGGCAGGAATTTGATATTAAAATTTTTATATCATTTCACTGATGGGCAAAACTCACATTTGAAGACTGTGGCACTGTACCGGATCAGTAATAACAAGATCAATTCCCAGTGTTCTCTCTGCCTGATTGTATGATATTTCAAATACAATGCAATTTTGTGTTCCTATTTAATCTCTGAAACTATACACATGCCGAAGACAACCCAGGTAATTCAGAAAATGTATTTATTTTATATTAACACTTAATTCCAGCATATTGAGTTGTACATTGATGTCAGATTACAGTCACTGGAAATTTCAGTACAGGTACATCATCATTAGTGATGAAGTAAGTAAACACAGGTTGTTACAAGTTAAACTTAGTAGTAAGTTACATCTGAAGATGCAGGTCTTTTAGGATGTGATCACAAATAGTTACCCATCTGGAGTTCAGTATGACACTGACATTCTCCTTACAAGTCTTGAAGCTTTCACGGTGACAGAATTCAATGAAATTTCCTCGGGCAGACAGCCGCGGCAATATGTGAAGGTTTTCCGACGTTTCAGGGACTGGCTCTTTCCCCACCTTCAGGGTGTTGCTGGTGGTTGGGTAGAACCAAAACTGATGGTGGTTCTACCAAACCACCAGCAAAGCCCTGGGGACAGAGTCAGTCTCTGAAACGTCCGAAAACCTTCACCTCTTGATGCGGCTGTCTGCCCGAGGAAATTCCAACACATTCTCCTTACCCACAGGCTTTTAGTGCAGTGTGAAGGAAGGGTTACACCCTTCAGCGATTCCTTATCTTGCGATCACATATGTACAGTGGTTTGATGATAAAATGCACTGCCGCCTCTGTCAAGTTGTTTCAATTAGAAGCCAGTTTGAATGACCCCTTTCCCACACATGTTCTGGCTATATAGCAGGTAAACAGCAGTCACGTGTAGACGCAACCGAGAAACAGGGGCAGATACGGATGAGGTGGAAAGGACTCTCACTGGCAAAAAACTTGTACAAGTTGACATGGCATCATGTTCATTGGTACTACTGTGAAAACCTCAAATTTTGCAAGTTATGTATGACACAACAATAGTTTTCAATACCACCACAGTACCTCTCAGTTTATCTCTTTCTGTTGGAGTGTTCTGACTTTGTTACACAGAAATCTTGATATAACAAAATTGTGTGGATGACAAAAGTATTTCTGTTATGATAAAATTGCATTACACTGAAACATGGTAGTTTCAGAACAATAGTTACAAACACGTATAAAAATTAATAAGATATACTTTCCATGTTTATTTGGTAAAAGAGTCCCAAAATTTTTATTGTGCATCTGTTTTTAGTAATTACTTTGCAGATTTGTGGAGAATATCACTGCTCTCTAGTATGCTGTCTGGAACATATTTCCTTGTCATTTGAAAGTGCCAAAGACTTCGTGCCATGTTGGAAATCTGTTGAGGCAATGTGCACTTTGCTCCAAGTCTGTTAGGCTTGTAACATAAGCATATTGATTTTTTGATGTAAGGAAGTGACTAAGTGAAGTTATTTTACCCTTTATGCAGTGAAATACACTGTCATATGAAACGGTACTGTGACTTAATTTTAGGTGTATTCCGGGTGTTGCCTGGTCATAGTAAAGTATTTCAATGTAAATGGGTAACAAACTTTTGTGTTAGAACCCAGCGAATGAACACTGCTAATACCAAACTCGGTCACAGGGCATACTCCTGAACTAGTTCAACTAGTTTGTCTTGCTTGTTGAGAATAAACTTACATAAGATCTGTGAATGTGTACAAAAAGCTTGGAGTTGTTTCATGTAATAATCTTGTGCAGGTGTGGTGATTTTGCGTGCTGATGTCCAACCTGGACGACCATTTGTTACAACCCAGCAGACACGGTTCGACCCATATCAGGTGTTCCATTATAGGCCAGCTGGGCTGTAAATGGCTAATTGAAATGCCTTACAGTGAAGTGTTGGTTGGTAATTCTGTTTTTCATGAACTGAGGCAAGTACAGCATACAGGCTGGATTGATTGCATGTCAAATTCTGCATAAACATGTGGGCTGCAAGCTGTTGTTACTGGTTTGAACCTTGTGTGGTCATAAGTGGTGCACAATTCTGTAATAGCTGACTTAACATAGGTACTGTGCAAAGTTGCAGCCTGCAGGCCAACGATAATATTCCGTGCCTGCCCGATGGACTTCACGTGTCAGCACCTGTAACATTGTTATTTAATGTTACAATATAAACAGATATTAAATATAATTGACTTTCATTGTTATTCAGAACATTTTATTTTCTGATCATGTTATGCTATCCCAGACTTTTCACTGACAGGGGGAATTTGGCACCAGAGTTTTCAGCAACCATTTCGTCTGTCTTCGCGGTGTAGCACCAGGTAGAAAAGACTCTTCTACGATGGAGACAGAAGGGTCCCACACAATGTTTGTATCTGCTAAACTAGACAGTTTAAAATCTCACTGCTGTGAGGGCCTTAGATATCACATATTTTCTGTGTTAATGTATAGTAAACATTATATTTTTAGTTTATGTTGGTGACACAGACTGTATAAAATATTGCATTCGTCACAAAGAATCAAAACCAACTTGTTGCACAATACTCCTTTTTATTTGTAGTTATATCTCCAACATGTTTGGGCCAGATATATTGGCCATCTTCAGGGAGTCATATGTAGCAATGTTTTAACTTAGAATTCTCTCATGTGGTTACACAAAAGTTGTTGTGTAACCACAGAGTTGTGTTGCTATGAAAGGGAAATAAATTATCTGTAGACATGTACAGTTTCTAAATGCAAGTGACAAGAAATAGCAATTTAAAATATGGGAGATAGAGATATTGTCAGATGTTCAAGGGAATGAGTGTAGATCTAGCAGCTAAGGTTTGTGGCAGGAGAAACATCATGCTAAACCTGCTGGACAAATTGATTTCCATTTTGTTTATTCCTTTGACTGAGAAACAAGATCTCTGGCTTTGCTGAAGAAAGCATTCAGTATGTTGCATGTGTAGGAAGCCAACTTTTCTGCTGTGCTGCCATATTTTATAGGCGAGTGTCAAAGTGCAGACCTGCTGCTAAAAAGCCCTATCACCTTTAAAAAAAATTTCTCAACATGTGATGGAACTCTAGTCTTGAAATACTGTAAATTTTTCTTTGAATTTTGTCATTCACTTGCTGTCAAGAATGTGTCCGTTATAAGTGAAGATCACACATATACAACTTTGGAAGCCTATAAGTCCACAACCCGCAAATTATCAACAATTCATCAACCCATCTAGGGCAGTCAGTGACAACTTTTCTGTGTGGGTTGTGGCCTTGTCCTGCATGAACCAACCATACATATTCTCTTTTTATGTTATTTTTCTAAAGAATGATGTCAGAATTAACCAGATGTATTGTATGAAATTATTGCTTTTTCCAAAGATGTGGGCATTATTCACACCCTGTACACAACAAACTCCAGTTTTAATGTCATGCTGAGGAAGCTGTGAACTCCATAGTGTTTTTCAGAACACCAGTATTTGTTATTCAGGCTGTTTATACATTTTCACTTAATGTAAAATCAGGCTGTTTACATTTTCACTTAATGTAAAGTCCATTTGCTGCTGATTCGTGATACCACCTGCAATGCCAGCTTCTTACTTCCCCACATTGAGGAAAGAGTTTTTGTGTAACATTAGTTTTGTTTGGGCTTAGCTTTAAAAGCTTTATTGCCCTGTGAGCTGAGGAATTTGATACCACTCTTTGAACAGCCAAATGGCAAAAAAGATTTTCTGGTACTTGTTTCTATTCAAGTGCCAAATTTTTGTATTTTCATTTTGTATCTCACTGAACCTCTTGTTTGAAATGTTTCATTATTCTGCATGTCATTTTTGTACATGCCATTGTTTATGGGGTGATATTATTCACAGAACTTTCAGTGACTTTTTTCCAGGATCCATTTTAAAATTATTGCAGATATTTCCATTGTTAATGGACTACATTACATTTGCTCAGTTTATCAGTGACAGTAACACAATTGCAGAGTCAGTAAACAAGCCTAAACACACAGCGATTGTGTTTTAGTATACTTGAGGAAATGATTACATTTGCTTGACTGTATTGTGTTGCTGTAAGCTTAACTTGTGCACTGAGTTCATAGTGAAATTTTCTGATGTGGTTCTTGTGTGTATGGACATAGCTGTCACTTTCATTTATAAAAGAAGAATACAGTCTGTCTGTTACAATGTGTGTGCTGAATTCTAGGAAAATCACATGTTGTAAAGAAGTGCTTTATACAAACAGTTTCATAGAAATAAATGGGTGAGTGAGTGAATGCTGCACTGAAACTAAAATGACATTGTTCAAGAAAGGTTGCTGTAGTCATGTGTTATGTTTGCTTTATGATTCTAATATGATCAGAACATAATCAGAATGTGTAAGTGGCTAAGAATGAATTTTGTTTTGAAATTTGGTAGAAAGATTTCCTGAGGTTTAAAGTGGTCACTGTATCACAAAGTAAACATTGCTCTTGTGTTCTTCAGGACTGCAGTTGCTACTGACTGCTCCATTGTGTTTTTCATTGTGGTCATTCTCTTCCATCTTGTCAAGGTCTTGTTTGAACAGCTGCAGTGAACATACTAAATTACATGCTGATTCTAAGATCCATTTTTCCTCCCCCCCCCCCTCCACTTTGTCATCATCATCACTATCATCTACGTTCTACCATTAACTTGTTAGTGAGATGTTGTATGTTCCTTGATTACAGGGGGTCATATTGCTGAGGTTTTTTCAGGCACACTGCCTTGAATCTCATCCTGTACCATTTGCTTTCCCAAGTCCTTGAACATAACCTCAACATCTCATACATATGTGGTGGCTTTCATCTTGACTGCTGAGTAATTCATGACTGACTGCAGAGAGACGGGAATGACCAGGAAAATTTAGTCTCAGCAGGTCAACCATGAGTGTTGGACTCAGTGACAGGCCTGTGATTGGGTTGAAAGGTCTGAGATAAATTATTTGGTGTCTGGATTTTCTAGCAAATGTCTGCCTGCTAGTCTGTCTATTTTGGGGGGCTTAGGAGAGTATGGTGTTTATCAATATTTTGATTGAGGCTGTAATCTGTCTGGCTGCCCTGTGCACCAGTGGAGTCTCTGTTGATAAGATTTCCATGTATGTGCATTTGTTTTCATTTTCATATAAGAAGAAAGTTCTTTTATACTGTCAACAGTTGTGCCCTTTGTTGTTTTTTATTTATGTAAGAATGGGATGATATCAGGAGTTTTAATTTCAAGAAGCTGCATGGTTTTCAATGAAAAAGAGAATATGTCACTGAAAGTGGACCCTCTGGTCAAACAACATTAAATGTCCAAGACAGGAGCACCTACCTTCATCTTCCATGAATCTTTAAACTTGTTTTTTGTTTAAGATTATTTCCTTCCATACCACAAGAAAAGTGAAAGTATATATGTGATGCAGTAGGTTAAGGATATCTGCTATGGAAATTGTTCTTATCACTATGTGTATCATTTTTGTTGAAGGAGCTGTATGTATAGTTAGGACATTACAGGCCCTCGGGAACAGCTGTCCTGACATTTTTTTACAGTGTTTCCTCAATCCTCCTGCAAGTGCCAGAATAGTACCTTAAATATGCCATAACCATCTCCTTTCACATCCTTTTCAAGTCATTCTACCATTCAAAACTGTATAGTCACAATTATAGATAGTGTTTACATAAACACTGAATGGGTACGTTTCGGGAAAGAAATTGGGTACAGTGCTTGCACCAAAGCACTTGGGTTGGTCTACTGATTGATCGCTGTTATCTTATTAAGTGGATGTGAGCTTTAAAATATACAGATTTAAAAGATGCTGTGGATGTACAAGGTGTATATAAATTATATTTTTAACTCTACTAATGAATAAAAATTGAATAAAAAACACTGACATGCTGTTTTTGTGCCATCTGTGAAAGTTTCACTGAGTGCCTGGAGGATGGTAGTGTACTTTGTGTTCGACTGCACTGTAACTGTATGTGGGAATGTGTGAATCATTAGCTCGTTTGCTATAACCTGGCAGCAGAAAGCACAGTGTGTGTAATGGCTTATCAATATGAAATCCGATGTGCAGGTTCAAAATCGTTTCTGAGCAGTGTATCACTTGGTGCCATCATCCATAATATGATTATGTGTTTGTGCAACAAAGGTGCAGGACATTCACATATGTCTGATGAAATATCAAACATATGTGAAGTCTTTGTCTGTGGTCTCTACAAGTCTACATTAGCCACAACACAGTGACACTGCACTCAACAGTGCATGGAGTGTTACAAAAATCTTTCCATCTGTATGCCTGTAAGTTAACAAATATTGTGTACAATTATGCCAGGTGATTGGATAGCACATAAGAAAGCTGCAGTGAGCATGCTTGAGAAACTGGACAAAGATAACAAATTCCTAAACAAAGCCATATTCACTGATGAAGCTGCATTCCACTTTTCAAGAAAAGTAAACGAATGAAATATTCACATTGGCAGGTAAGAACACCCTTACGCTGCAGTGGGAACAATTAGAGACAACCTCAAAATTAATGTGTGGTGTGGCCTGTTGCATGATATTTGAATCATGCCAGAGTAACTGTATCATCTCCCAGCTAACTGGATGTGCTGAAAAACTTTTATCCATGTATAATTACAAGGTCTGCAGCCTGCTGAATTCTTCCAGCAAGAAGATGCACCACCACACCAGACCTTGTTTGTACATTTTGTAATCAGCATGTCACAATTATTCATGCATCATTCAACATTTCCAGAAGTTATGGATTGGTCATGCTGGTCCCATCTTTCAGCCACCAGATCACCAAATATTGCATCCTTAGATTTTTTCCTATGGGGATACACAAAGGACTGCATGTACCAGACTGGTGGCCAATATAAAAAATTTGAAAAATAGACCTGAAGCTGCTATTGCGCCAGTTAATGTTGATCTGCTGCAGTGTACATGGATGCAACCCAAATATTGCTTAGACATTGACTGTGTGTAATGTTCAGAACAAAATCTTTTGTCTCTTTGCTTGTTTCATGTCTGCCTCCATTACAAATTGCTTGCCCACCAGTTGCTGCTTGATCAGTCCAAAGAGTTAGAAATCACTGAGGCCTACAGGGTGAGATGGACTTGTGACTGGTTACAGCAAATTGTTAGAGGGTGTGGATCACCCACCCAACAATCTGATCTTGCAATACCAGATGGCAGCACACCGTTGGCTGCAGTAGAGTGGGGGTAGTGCATGACATCAGAAATTAGTTTTGTCTGGTTTCGGTGGCTACCCTATTTTGGTAGAAAATTGGAAAAAAAACATGATTTTTCAGATATGGCTGTAGAGGAGTAAACTTCATCAAACTGGCTCATGTTTGGGCATAGTGGCAGATTTTATGACGCTAAAACTTCGGAGACTCTGATGAAAATAAGAAAAATCAGAACAATGAGACTGCCTGACAGGACGCTGGTAGTAGTTAATATTATGCTGATGTTCTATTGTGAAAATGTTTAAGAGAAGTGCTTCCAGATTGTCAGTGGCCAAAGTCATATTCAAGGATACCAACATTTCTACTTCCATGCCCCATATTCTCCTACGATGACAGTTTTCTTGCATTTCATTAACCCTTCAATAGGAATAAAACAAAGATTGCGTTAAGTGGACACCAGGTCTGTCCACCTGACACACAGCCTAGTACAGGGCTGTTGAACCTATGGCACATGGCATTCTTTACAGTCCCATTTTTTTTTTTTTATTTTGCCCAACCAATATCCCTATAGTGTGAAGAATATGTGTATACATACACATATCTGACTGCATAGAGACTGAACATGAATTACTGGTGCTACCAAATAATACTGCGATAAATTATTCTTATATAAATCAGCAGTGATGCAAAGTGTTAACTGCATCCTCATCACTGGGGCGCCTGCCTGGCGGTGACTGGGTGAATACATGATATTGGACAAAACGTTTAACCTAATGGTCACACTGCATCCGTTTTTGGCCGATTTCTTACACGGCGGACCCATCGGTTGACCACGCTCTGCTGAGCGTGTGATCATACTGCACACGCTCTATGACCGAGATCACGCCAGTTTTTAATGGGATTTCATGTGGAGTGCATTAAAATGGAAGAAATGTTATTGTTAGAAAACCCTTTGTTGAAAATATTATTATTAGAGGAAAAGAGAAGTGACTGGGTGAACTCAATTTTAGACAAAAGATAAAATTGTGGCGAGTTTCATACTTTGTTCCCAATGCTGCTGGAGCAAGCACAAAATGTTTTCAGTATTTTAAAATGGGGCTCGACACCTTGTGGTACATCCTACATAATATTAGGCCATATATAGAAAAACAAAGTAATTTAGGAAATGTATTTCTCCAGAATAACGGCTCACTGTAACATTAAGGTACGTCTGCAGAAAAATTCTTTTTTGTGATATGTAACAGCCTTTAATTATTGTTTTTATAAGGAATTTCAAAATATATATTTAAGCACTTGGGGGGGTCGATATTATACTGACCAAAACTTGTTCATGAATTAATACTGTTGGAAAAGTGATTCACAGACTGCTGAAAACTGATAGGTGTTGTCAGTACACACAATGAAGGCTCTGAAGGACAGGCCGTTAATGAATATGATGCTGGGCTTAGACTCACTTGCGTTGCGTTCAGTGATGGAGTTGTAGGATATGATTGATAATGATCATGTGATCCTGTTGAAGTGGGACTTGGCACAACTGCTGTTTTATCTTCTTCCATCAGAACTTGTAAACGTGTACTGATAGCAAGCTTCCTCCATTTGGAGACATCACGAAGATGAGGCAATAGACTCATAAGGAAATGACAGTCTTCATCTTTCTCAAGTTCTTCACATGTCTCTTTTATTTTCATGCACTTTTTCAAACTGCTTGCTCTTCCTCTTCTCCAGTGAAAGAAGCCGGTTGATAGCATCTGATTTAAGAATTTTCCGTTTCATTTGTATATTAGGTTTCTTAAAGGGTTTCATACTTGGGCCTGCAGGTGGATCTTTCTGAGCAGCACCCATGACTTCTGCTTCTTGTTTATCACCACTGGTGTTGCTGACCTCAAGGTCAGCATCAATGATGCTGTCATCTGCCAATCTGTATTCATCTTCTTGATTATTGTCATCAGCTGGCTCAGAAGCTTGGCTTTTCACAGAAGGGATACTGATTTGCAGTTTTCTAGAAGAAAACATGTCAACCAGGAACAAAAGTTGTTTGTAATATTTCCAAGCAGATAGTGGGGAATCGTCGGGAGCTTCACTACCTGTAGTTCTGTTTGAAATTTTCATGTGTTCTCTGCGAAAGTTGTCCCTCAAGTTTTGCCATTTCCCTTTGACAAGCAGACCTGAAGTAAAAAAAAAAAAATACTTAGAAACTCACACAAAACTGAAATCTGTTATGGAACTACTTGAAATTACTCTGCATAACCCTTCTTATGCTTAGAAATTAATTTCACTACTTGCTTTTGTCTTTCCAGTTTCCTGTCTAGGGGAATGGAATTCAGATCTCTGGCTTTTTCATATCGGATTTCACACAACTATTGCAGGGATAATTTATGACACCTGTGATGCCATTTGGGAGTGTTTAGTTGAGAAACATGTGCCATTTCCTACAGCAGAATTGCTTGAAAAGAGTGCAAAGGACTATGAGCATTTATGGAACTTTCCAAACTGTGTTGCTAGTATCGATGGCAAGCACATGCGCATAAAATGCCCTAAATTGTCTGGCTCGAGTTACTTCAATTACAAAGGCTTCTTCTCCGTGATCCTTCAAGGATTGGTTGATGCAAGATACAAATTTTTAAGTGTCGATGTTGGTGCTTATGGCAGGCAAAGTGACAGTGGTGTTTTTCACAATCCAATTTGTACCAACATCTGGAATCAGGATCTTTCCCTTCTCCACATCTGAAACAGATGTTTACACTTTCACAATACAGAAGAACCCTCCCACGCATAATAGAATAGGTCATTCAGCCATCCTACTCACACA
>Ga0131853_10011839_pt1 | contig 15961 bp, 13 predicted proteins | sample TergutLab28metaG_FD_92764 | JGI IMG/M metagenome (GOLD analysis project Ga0131853, IMG submission 92764) | Labiotermes labralis P1 segment gut microbial communities from Petit-Saut dam, French Guiana - Lab288 P1 (version 2) (version 2) | ecosystem: Host-associated > Arthropoda: Insects >...
GTTCGGGCCGAAGCCGCTTTCGAGGTTGAAGACCGCCTTCAGGCCGTTGCCGAGGTCTTCCTGACCGCGCAGGCCCCAACGCGACGGCACTTCGCCCGTGAGCGGCGACATGCCCACGAAGGTGCCGCCCGAGTTGGAGGCATGGTTATAGGCTTCCACGCCCGTATCCATGATGCCGTACAGCGTGACGCTGCTCTGGGCGTGTGCCGCCCCGGCTGCGAGGGCCAGGCCGGCGGTCGCTGCTGCTGCGAGAACCTTCTTCATTACTCGTGTCTCCGAATGTTATCGATATATCGTTTTTGTGGCCGCCGAAATATCGGGCGACCACATCTTATAAATTGCACTGCTTAGCTTAAGAAACCAGGGTAAATCTCGCGTTGATTTTCGAGTTATGGCGGTCCTGAAACCGGTTAAGCGCTTCGTCGATCAGTGCGTCCACATCGGTCGGCGTGGCGGCGGTGCCAAATACGTAGTGATCGGGCCGTACGAGCGCCGCGATGCATTGATGGGCCTCCATCCAGCGGGCCACCACGCCATCGGCTTCCTGTATGTTCCCCCCGATCTGCACGACCGTGATGCCGTCGATTGAGGGGACGTCGATCGCGCCGGTCACCACCAGCCGCCATCCCGTGCCGGCCAGATCGTCGAGACGCGTGCGCTCGCCGTTGCAGATTACCCACGGTTGCGGGAACAACGAGCCGCGCGCGGAACCCGGTGCGCGCGAAAGCAATCCGCAATCGAGCTTCGGCAGCACGTCCTGGCGCGGCTGATCCTTGACGACGCCGGTGTGCTCGGCCAGCAGTTTTGCGTCGCGTTCGCGGGCGCGTTGCGGATCGCGCTCGCAGATGACGGCCCCGATGTGCTTGATACGCGTGGTGAGTTCGCGCACGTGCGCCTTGCGCTCTTCGCCGTAGCTGTCGAGCAGGTGCTCCGCCGCGGCGCCGGTAACTTCGCCGTTCAGGACTGCGGCCAGTTTCCAGCTCAGGTTGGCGATATCGCGCACGCCCTGGCACATACCCTGGCCGAGAAACGGCGGCTGTTGATGCGCTGCGTCGCCCGCGATGAAAATACGGCCGTTGCGCCAGCGGTCGGCCACCAGCGCATGAAACCGGTAACTGGCCTGACGCCATAGTTCGCCATCCTCTGGACCGATCCAGCGCGACAGCAACTCCCACGTGCGCGCGGGCGTTGCCGCTTCGACGGGATCTTCATCGGCATGCAGGGAGATTTCCCAGCGTCGATGATTGCCCGGCGCAATCAGGAAGGAACACGGACGTTCGGGATTGCAGAACTGCACGCTCGTGACGGGCAGCTTCGCCAGCCCTTTTTCGTTGACGATCACGTCGACGACGAGCCACGGCTCGTCGAATTCGAGGTCTTCGTAGCGCAGGCCGGCCAACTCGCGCACCGTGCTTCTCGCGCCATCGCAGCCGATCACGTAGCGCGCCGCGATTTGCGCCACGCCCGCGTCTTTACGCTTGACGCTCAAGGTCGCCTGCGTCGGCGTCTGCGCGACATCGACCACCTGTACGCCCAGTTCGACACGCACGTTCTGCATGCCCTGCACGCGCTTTCGCAGCACCGCTTCGATCGCGGGCTGCGTGAACACGTTGGACGGCGAATAGCCGAGCGGGTAGGGCGGCGCCACCATCGTGAGCCGCTTGATCAGTTGCCCGTCCACGCCGAAGTATTCCGAAGGCGTGAACGGTTCGATGTACGGCATCACCTCGTCGATCACGCCCAACTGCTGGAATACCCGCAGGATTTCGTGATCGAGCGAGATGGCGCGCGGCTTGTCGTAGATCTCCTCCGACTGGTCCGCGACCCACACCGTGAGGCCATGTTGCGTGAGAAGCCCCGCCGCTACGGCGCCGGCCGGCCCGAAGCCGACGATCGCCACGTCATACACGTCTGTTTGCATCGGCGCACCCATCTCACGCCTCATTGCCGCTGGCGAAGTGAATGACGCGCTGCGCGTCTTTGAGGTGCGCGCCCGGGGTCTGCGAAATCCCCCATTGGTCGATGCGCCCCGCAGGCCATTTCCAGTCTTCGGGTCCGCGTGCCTGGTAGGTTTCGTCGATCTGCTCGACTTCGGCCGTGTATTCGATCACGACGCCGTCCGGGCCGATGAAGTAGTTGAACGCGTTGTTGCCCGGACCATGGCGGCCCGGACCCCATTCGATCGCGTAACCGGCATCGCGCATGCGCCCGCCGCCGCGCATGACCGACTCGAGGTCCGGCATCATGAACGCGATGTGATTGAGCGCGTCGTTGTCCGTAATGCCGATCGCGATGCTGTGGTGATCGGTGTTGCAGTTCATGAAGGCCATGATCTTCGTGCGATCGGACAGCCGGAAGCCCAGCGCCGCTTCGAAGAAGCGCTGCGTCGCGTCGACGTCGTGACTGTTGAGCACGACATGCGCGAGCCGCACCGGGTAATCGCGTACGCTGCGGGTGTCTCCGGCGTCGCTGTGGCGCGCATCGCCATGGACGACGCGCAGCACGCGCCCCATCGGATCGCGCAGCGTGAGGCCCGTGCCGCCGCCCGGCTCGTCGATCGGACCGATCGGCTTTTCGATGGTGCCGCCCGCCGCGACCGTGGCGCGCGCAATCGCTTCGAGCGCTTCTGCGTTACGCGCCGTGAGCGTCACGTCGCGCAGGGCCACCTTGTCGCCTTGATGCAGCGAAAGCAGGTGATGCATCTCGCCGGTGCCGCGCAAATAGATCGACGTTCCGTCGCGCGATACGACGCTCAGATTCCAGGTCTCGGTATAAAAACGCGCGGATGCTTCGACATCCGGAACAATTAACGCGGCACTGCGCAGTGCCGCGATCCAGGGTGAACTCATCGTTAAGATTCCGGAATGCTCGGGTTGGATTGCGTGGCATTGAGTATCGAAGTATCCTTAACATCCATCAATACAATGCAACGGATAAACCGTATTCGTTTTTCAAATACGCGTGATGCCGCGACGGAACGAGACGCCGGATGGACCCACGCAATGTTGACCTGAACCTGCTCGTCGTCTTCGACGCGATGGCGGAGCATCGCAGCGTGACGCGCACGGCGGAAGCGATCGGACTGAGCCAGCCGGCCACGAGCGCCGCGCTCGCGCGGCTGCGCAAACTGCTCGGCGATCCGTTGTTCGTGAAGGTGGGCGCGGAGATGCGGCCCACGCCGCGTGCCGGCGCATTGATCGAGCCGGTGCGGCGCATGCTCGGCGTGGTCAAGGAAGAAATCCTGCCGCACGGCGAATTCGATCCGGCCACGACGCTGCGCACGTTCACGGTGCTCACGCCGGACATCGGCGAGGTCAATCTGATTCCGCGGCTCTACGCAGAACTGGCGAGGGCCGCGCCCGGTGCGAACCTCAAGGCGATTTCGATGCCGCGCAACGCGGCCGCCGAAGCGCTCGAAGCGGGCACGGTCGATCTCGCGCTCGGCTACTTTCCGGACTTGCAGAAGGCCAATTTTTTTCAGCAGCGGCTGTTTCGCAACCGCTATGTGGTGGTCGTGCGCGAGGATCATCCGACCATCGGCGAGACGATGTCGCTGCAAGACTATCTCGCAGCGGACCATGTGGTTGCGCGGCCCGAAGGACGCGCGCATCTGATCGATCGCTTCCTGCAGGAAGAGGACATCGAACGCAAGGTGCGTCTGGAGGTCTCGCACTTCATGGCGCTGTTGCCGATCGTCGCTTCCACCGATCTGATTGCCACGGTGCCCATCGATCTGGCCGAGGTCATGAGGCAGTACGGCCGCGTGCGCTCGTTGCCGACGCCGATGAACTGCCCGATCATCGATCTGCATCAGTTCTGGCATCGCCGGTTCCATCACGACCCGGCGCATATCTGGCTGCGCAGGGTCGTTTCCGACGTGTTCGCCCCGAGCGCATCGAGCTGAGTTCAAGCTGAGTTCGATCCGCACCGCGAGCGCACCGCATGATGCGCCCGCGTGCCCTGCTGCATTTACAGCGCGCGGCGCGACGACTCCGGCGTGAACAGAATGCAGACGAACGCGCATGCCGCCATCGCCACGAAGTACCAGACCACGGGCGTGAAGCTGCTGTTGTGACCCATGAGCGCGGTCGCGATCAGCGGAGCGAAACCGCCGCCGAACACGATGCCGAGCTGCTTGCCGAGCGAGCCGCCCGTGGCGCGCACGGGGGTCGGAAACTGCTCGGACGTGAACGCCGCTTCGGGCGCGAACATCAGCGCGTGCACGATGCCGATCGACAGAATCAGGCCGAGGATCAGCAACGGCAGGTTCTGCGATTCGACGATCTGCAGAAAGATCGGGAACCAGACCGCGGCGACGGCGATGCCGAGCAGCAGGAGAGGCCGGCGTCCGAGCCGGTCGCTGACGATGGCGAGCACCGGCACCATCAGCAGTTCGAGCACGTTGGCGAGCGTGGCGCCCGTCGTGATGCCGGCCGCCGACATGCCGAGCCGCTTGACCGCATAGCCGAGCACGAAGATCGTGCACAGATACTGGAACGAGCTGTGCACCATGTTGATGAGAACCGCGCGCAACGTGGCCATCTTCCAGGAGCGGATCACGTCGAGGACCGGCATGCGCGCCACCTGCCGGTTCGCCTTCAACTGGCGGAACAGCGTGGATTCGTCGACCTGCGAGCGGACGTAGGTGCCGAGCGCCACCATCACGACGCTGAGCAGGAAGGGCAGACGCCAGCCCCATTCCTGAAACGCGTGCGTGCCGAACACGCCGGTCAGCATGGCGATGAGTCCGGACGCGGCGATGATCCCGAGCGGGCCGGAAGCATTGATCGCCGAAGCGAACAGCCCGCGACGCTGCGAGGGCGCGCCTTCTAGCATCAGCGTCACGGCGTTCATATATTCGCCGCCGAACGCGAAGCCCTGCACGAAGCGCAGCGCGACGAGCAACGCCGGCGCCCACAGACCCGCGCTGGCGTAAGTCGGCAGACAGCCGATCAGAAAACTCGCGATACCCATCATCAGCAGGGTGATGAGGAGAACGACCTTTCTGCCGATGCGGTCGCCGAAGTGACCGAAGACGAGACCGCCCAACGGCCGCGCGACAAAGCCGATCGCAAACGTCGCGTAGACGGCGAGCGTGCCCGCGAGCGGGTTCATGCGTGGAAAGAATGCGGCGCCGAAGGCAATGGGCGCGACGAACGCATAGGTAAAGAAGTCGTAGTGCTCGATCGCTGTGCCAAGCGAAGCGGCCGCAAGCAAGCGCTTCGTTCCTCCGCGCGTGGACGGCGTGGCCGTTCCGTTCGCGTCGACGGGTACTGCCGACGATGGTCTCATCAGGATGTCTCCGATCTTGTTTTTGTCAGCGAGCTTGCATGCTGCGCCGCAATGGGTGCGTTATGTGCCGCGTCGGCGGTTCATCCATGGAACCGCTCGCACCATGACGCAACTTTCGACCCATGCTACGTTTCGTCGGAGTATCCGTCCATATTATTGACTGAATACCCGGAATCCAGCGCGTAGATAAGGAGTCACGAACGAACGATGTTTCGTGAGGACGTGCGAAGACGTGTGAAGACGTGGGAAGACAGAATCGGGCGGGTTGATCGCCGGGCGGCGCGCCCGATTCTCGTGGGTCCGGCAGGAGGGCTGAAGACTCAGCGTGCCGGCGTCATGCCGCATTCCGCCTTGATGGCATCGGCCTCGGGCGATACGGCGAAGGCGAGAAACTCGCGCGCGGCTTCGGCCTGGTTCGCCTTCACGCATACCGCGGCGGAGAACGTGGTGACGAGGCGCAGCGGCTCGGGCAGCGGCCCGATCACTTCGATACCAGCTTCGCCGACGAACTCGCTCATCTGCTGGAAGCCGAGATCGGCCTTGTTTTCCGCGAGCAACTGGGCCACGCCGATACCGGGCGGCGCCTGCACGAGCCGCGACGCCAGCGCATCCGTCATGCCCCAGCCCTTGAGCAGCCCGACGAGATAATCGCCGCTCGGGCCGGTGGAATAGCCGATCCGGCCGCCGGCCGCGATCGCCTCGCGCAGCGCGGCTTCCGAACCGATAGCGGGGTGAGCCATGCCGGAGCGTACCGCGACCATCATTTCGGAGCGCGCGATGTCGAAGCGCTGCGGCTCGGCGTGACCTTCGTCGGCCTGGGCGTCGATGACTTTCGCGGCCAGCACGACGAAATCGAACGCCTCGCCCGCGCGAATGCGTTTCTGCACATCGACCCCGCCGATCGAGATCAGCGAGATTTCATGGCCGCTCTTGCGCTCCCACGCGCTCGCGAGCGCGGTCATCACGAGCCGGGTGGCCATCGAGCCGATGCCGGTCAGCTTGAGAGAATTCTGTGCGTTCATCTGTGGGTGAGCGAATTAGTCGATGTAGCGCAGGCCGGCCTGACGCAGCGGCTCGCGCATGTTGTAGATGTCGAGACCCAGTTCGCCCGCGGCGAAACGCTCGCGTTTCGCGCCTTCGTTGGACTCGCGCGCCTGGGCCTTTTCCAGCACCTCGGCAGCACGCGCCGCGGGCACGATGACGACGCCGTCGTCATCGGCGACCACGACGTCGCCAGGCGTCACCAGCGCGCCCGCGCAGACCACGGGAACGTTCACCGAGCCCAGCGTCGCCTTGACCGTGCCCTTGGCCGAAATGGCCTTGCTCCAGACCGGGAACGGCATCTGTTCGAGCGTGGCGACGTCGCGCACGCCCGCATCGATGACGAGCGCACGGGCGCCGCGCGCCTTGAAGCTGGTGGCGAGCAGGTCGCCGAAATAGCCGTCCGTGCAGTCGGTGGTGACGGCCGCCACGACGACGTCGCCGGGCTGGATCTGTTCGGCGACGACGTGCAGCATCCAGTTGTCGCCCGGTTGCAGCAGCACCGTCACGGCCGTGCCCGACGCGCTCGCGTGCGGATAGATCGGGCGCATATAGGGCTTGAGCAGGCCCGTGCGGCCCATCGCTTCGTGCACGGTGGCCGAACCCAGTTCGCCGAGGCGCTTTGCGGCCTCAGCATCGGCGCGGTTGATGTTGCGGTAGACGACGCCCAGTTCGTACATGGTTTCAGGCCTTTCGCTTTCAGTGGTTCAGTGCGCAACGCGGCGGCGCAACATGGCTTGCCGGCGCAGCGCGTGAAGAAGATCAGGGAGTGCAAAGTACGAACCGCACAGGGGTGCACGGTAGCCAGGGATAGTACCAGGCCGGGCCCGCTGCAATGGTTTGCGGCAAACGGATACGCTATGCAGTTCGCGCTCGATGGGGTAAAAAGCCAGTCCTGACAAGCGTTCCGGATCGCGCTTGCGCACGCTGCCAGGCGTGGGGGCGCTGCCCGCTTGCGCGACCGGCATAAACAAATCAGATACTCCGATAAGCACGTAGCAATCGGTAGCGATCGGTAGCAATCGGCGTCGGACCGACGTGACGGGAAGTTGACGGGAAGTGTCAGACGCAGGGTTTGAGCCCCCGTCCTTCGAACTGGGAATTCATGGATTCATCCGATTCACTCAACCTGGCCAGCCTCTATGCCGTACTGCGCGTGGCCGACACCGGCAGCGTGAGCCGGGCCGCAGCCACCTTGTTCAAGGCGCAGTCGGCCGTGACGCGCGCCGTGCAGGACATCGAGCAGGCGCTGGGCGAGCCGCTGTTCGAGCGCAAATCGTCGGGCATGCTGCCGACGCTGGCGGGCCGCGCCGTGTTCTGGCGCGGCGAGCGGATCTTCGCGGAACTCGGCGAGCTGGCGCAATGGTGCGCGCTGCGCCAGTTGCGGCGGCGTACGCCGGAAGAGGGCGGCTTGCCGGCTTATCTGCTCAATACGCGCCGCCTGCAGCTCTTCGTGACGCTCGCGCGCCATCGGCACATGGCGAGCGCGGCGCGCGCGCTCGGCGTGACGCAGCCCGCCATCAGCAGCGCGACGCGGATTCTGGAGACGGGCGCGGGCATGTCGCTGTTCTATCGCCATCCGCGCGGCCTGCTGCTCACGGCCGATGGCGAGACGTTCCTGTTGCACGTGCGGCGCGCGCTCAACGAACTGCGCCACGTCGAAGACGATATTGCCGCGCTGCACGGCAACATCCAGGGCGAGGTGACGGTCGGCGCATTGCCGCTCGGGCGCACGCTGATTTTGCCGATGGCGGTGGCCCGCGTGGTGACGCGCCATCCGAAGGTGCGTGTGGTGACCGACGAAAGTTCGTACGAGTCGCTGGTAACGGGCGTGCGGGCCGGCGACGTCGATTTCGTGCTCGGCGCCTTGCGCGCCAATGACGCGGCCAGCGGGCTGGAGAGCGAAGTCTTGATGACCGAGAGCCTCGTGGTGCTGGTGCGGCGCGGCCATCCGCTGGCCGATGGCCGCGAGCTGAGCTTGCGCGATCTGGTGTCGGCGCAGTGGATCATGTCGCGCAGCCATTCGCCTTCGCGGCGCCTGTTCGAGGCGCTGATCCGCCGCAAGAAGATCAAGCCGCCCATGCCGACGGTGGAGACGGCCGATCTCGCCGTGATACGCGGCCTGCTGCTGCATACCGACATGGTGGCGCTGTTGTCCACGCAACAATTGCATTACGAGTGCGCGTCCGGCGAGTTGACCGTGCTCGATCTGCCGATGCAGGGCACGGGCCGCGACATCGGTCTGACGATGCGCGCGGGCAGCACGCCCTCGCCCGCGGCGAAGGCGCTGATCGATGCGATACGGACCGTGTCCAGAGAATTGGGGGCCGGGCCGCTGGCGCATCCGGCGCATGCTATCGGCTATTCCGTCGGCTAACGTACGTCCCTTCCCGCCACCCATTTGCAAACAGCCATGACCGACCATTCCCATTCCGACGAAGAATTTTTCCGGCAACGCGGTTTTGGCATTCCGCTCGGGTTCGGGCATAAGCCCGCGATCGTCGTCGTCGATCTGACCCGGGCATTCACCGATCCGGCCAGGCCGCTCGGCTCGGATCTCGCGCAACAGATCGACGCGACCAACCAGTTGCTGGACGTGGCGCACGAGAAGAACGTGTTCGTCGTCGTCTCGACGGTGCGCTACGACGATCCGCAGATGCGCGACGCGGGAATCTGGGCGATCAAGCAGAAGGGCACCGCCAGTCTGCTCGCGAGCGGCGACGGCCATGAGATCGACCCGCGCGTGCATACGGCCGCGACCGATTCGATGCTCTACAAGAAATACGCGTCGTGTTTTTTCGGCACGGATTTGCTGACCCGGCTCGTTTCGGCCGGGGTCGATACCGTGATCCTCACCGGCACCTCGACGAGCGGCTGCGTGCGTGCGACGGCCGTCGATGCCTGCCAGCACGGCTTCCGCCCGATGGTGGTGCGCGAAGCCGTGGGCGACCGCTCGCAGGCGGCGCACGATCAGAGCCTGTTCGACCTGAACGCGAAGTACGCCGACGTGGTCACGCTTGCGCAGACGCTGGAGTATTTGCGATCCCTGCCGGTTGTTGCGGACTGACCTGCGCGGCAGCTATGCACGAAACGTATATCTGCTAGTTTTTTTGTACGTCTACCGGCGACGGGCCGGGCCGCTTACGATTGTCCCCGTGACTGCCTGAAGCAATTCAACGCATACGGAGACGAATCAATGCAATTCGAGCGCATCACCGCGACGCCGGTCTCGCCCCATATCGGCGCCATCATTGGCAACATCGATCTGACGAGGCCTCTCGACGACCAGGAAGTGGCCGAACTGAAGGCGGCGTTCCTGCAGTACCAGGTCATCTTCTTCCGCGACCAGAAAATCAGCTTCGAAGATCAGATCCGGGTGGCGAGCTATTTCGGACCGCTTGGCCGGCATGTCGGCAAGCAGACGATCAGCAAGCCGACCGAGAACGAACTGGTGCGCCGGTTTCACTACGACGAGAACTCGAAGCAGATCTCGGGCGAGAACTTTCACAGCGACCAGTCGTGCGCCGCGATTCCGCCGCTCGGCAGCATGCTGTACAACCACACGGTGCCGCCGCACGGCGGCGGCGACACCATGTTCGCCAGCATGTACTCGGCGTACGACGCGCTTTCGCCGCGCATGAAGACGTATCTGGAGGGGCTGACGGCGGTGCATGACGGCACGCGCGTGTTTGGCGCGGGCACGCCCATCTCGACGCATCCGGTGATCTGCAAGCACCCGGAGACGGGCCGCAAGCTCATCTATGTGAACACCGACTTCACGAGCCACATCAACGATCTGCCCCGGCTCGAGGCCGACCGGCTGCTGCAGTTCCTGATCGACCACTGCAACAAGCCGGAGTGGACCTGCCGCTTCCGCTGGGAACCGCATTCGATCGCGTTCTGGGATAACCGCTGCTCGCACCACAAGGCGATCTGGGATTACTGGCCGAATGTGCGCTCGGGGTTCCGGGTGCAGGTCGAAGGGACGCAGGCGCCGATCGCGGGGTGAGCGCGGCATAAGCGTGGCATAAGCGCGAGGGCGGACGTCGGTGCGGTGATCTACTCCAAAAACACCGACTCCTCGTCCCCCTCCACCAGCATTTCGCCGAGCACCTCGCGCATCAGGGCGGCCGCGCGCTCGTTGAGCGTCACCTCCCTGCTGCGCACCGATTTCGCCAGTGAAATCGCGGTGCGAAGCGACGGGCTGACGATTCGTTGTACCGACAACTGATCCGCATAGCGCGTTCTCGCGATGATCGTGTTGGCCATGATCGTCGTACCAAAGCCCTCGCACACGAGTTGCAGGATCGCATCGACGCCGTCGATCTCGTACTTGATGTTCAGCGACGCGCCGCGCTCCGTGGCGGCGCGCTCCACGGTCCGCCGGATCGGGTTGGGCAGGTTCGGAAAAATCAGCGGCAATTCCAGCACGGTTTCGAACGGAATGCTGGGCGCCGGCGTGGCCGGTTCCGCGCGCGCCGAAATCAGATAAAGCGGGTCCATCGTGATCAGCTCGATCTCGACGGACGGCGAGGGCTTTTGATCGTGCAGCAGCGCGAGATCGATGCGGTCGTCGAGAATGCCGTCGTAGAGCGTGCGCGACAGACCTTCGACGATGACGGCCTGGGCGTTCGGAAAGCGCGCGGTAAACGCCCGGATGAACGGCACGGTCACCGCGCGCCCGAGCGACGGCGGCAAGCCGACGACCACGCGCCCGCGCAATTCCTGATCGGACTCGCAGCCGCCGTTACGCACCACATCGAGTTGCGCGAAGATGTCGCGCGCGGCCACGGCCAGCCGTTTGCCCGCGTCGGTCGGCTTGACGCCGCGGCCCGTGCGCACGAGCAGGACCGTTTGCATGTCGGTCTCGAGGCGACGGATCTGCCGGCTCAGAAGCGGCTGGCTCACGCCGAGGACGGACGCTGCGCGCGTGAGGCTCTCGCATTCGACCACCTCGGCAAAATGACGAAGTTGTTCCAGTTCCACGGTGTCTCGCGCCTCCCTGCGTGCTCTTGGTTCTTGCGTATGCCTTACCCGACCGCTTCGACCTCGCGTTCGGGCGCATCTGCCAATTCAATCTGCCGCACTTCGCCGAGCAGAAAGACGTAGCACAGCGCGCCCGCAACGGCGATCGCGCCGAGCAGGACCAGCGCCCATGTGAACGTCCCCGTCGTCTTCACGATGTAGCCCACGGCGATCGGCGTGACGATGCCCGACACGTTGCCCGCGAAATTGACGGCGCCGCCCGCGATGCCGAGCAGATGCGGCGGCACGATGTCGCCGATCAGCGACCACGAGACCGAAGCAAGCCCCTGCGAGAAGAACGCGAACGACATGATCGCGATGACGAGCCAGTTCGCGTGGGCAAACGCGGCGAGCGTCATCGACGGCACCAGCAAGAGGCCCGTCACGATCGGCACTTTGCGGGCCGTGCCGACCGCGGCGCCGCGCCGTAGCAGCCAGTCCGACAAGCCGCCGCCGATCAGCACGCCGACCGAGGCGGCGAGAAACGGCACGGATGCGGCGGCCCCGGCTTTGAGGACGGCCATGTGGCGCTCGTCGATCAGGTAGGTCGGAAACCAGGTCAGGAAAAAATAGAGCGCCGAGAGCGACGCGAACTTGCCCGCGCAGATGGCGACGATCTGCCGGTTACGCAGGACAACTGAGAGTTCGCGCCAGGACTGCGAGGCGCTGCGTGCGGGCTGCCGGCGCTCGCCTGTTGGTGCCGGCTCGGATGCAACCGTCGGCGGATCGCGATAGACCAGCAGCCAGGCCAGTGCCCAGACGATGCCGATCGCCCCGGTCGTAAAAAATATCGCGCGCCAGCCGAAACGCGCGCCGATCCAGAACAGCGGGGTCGTCAACGCGGCCATGCCGACGTATTGGCCGACGAGGTAGGTACTCGTCGCGAAGCCGCGTTCGTGCTGCGCGAACCAGAGCGTGACCACGCGGTTGTTGAGCGGAAACGTCGGCGCTTCGGCCACGCCGACACCGAGCCGCAAGCCGAACAGGGTGCCGAAGCGCGTCACCGTTCCCTGCATCACCGTGAATGCCGACCAGACCAGCAACGCGCCGGCGTACAGCACGCGCGAGCCGATCCGGTCGACGATCCAGCCGCCCGGGATGTTCGCGAGCACGTAAGTCCACGCGTAGGCCGAAAACAGCACGCCCAGCGCCAGCGGATCCAGATGGAAGACGTGCTTGAGCGTGGGCGCCGCTACCGACAGGTTGGTCCGGTCCGCGAAGTTGAGGACGGTGCCGCCGAAAACGAGCAGCAGCATCAGATAGCGCTTGCGGGACAACGGTGTTGCAGTGGGCATGGCGAGCTTACTTCCGCTCGGTCATGAATTTGCCGTCCGGCGCTTTCGCGTCTTTCTGGCGTCGCGTGTTGCCGTCGATGCCGCCGTCGATGGCCCATTCCGCGAACACGGTCGGACCCGGTTCGAAGTCGCGCGGCTGCCAGTCGGGCGTGAGCTGGTCTTCGTCCGCGTAGTACTCGATGAGCGCGCCGGCCGGATTTTTGAAGTACCAGAAATAGGCCGACGAAACCGGATGGCGGCCCGGTCCGATCGCCGTGTCCCAGCCGCAGCGGCTGATATGCATGCCGCCGCCGAAGACTTCGTGGATGTCACGCACGGTGAACGCGACGTGGTTCAGGCCGATCTTCTCGCCGGGGCGCACGAGCAGAAACAGATCGTGATGGCCGCCGTGCGGCGAGCAGCGCAGGAACGCGCCGCGGCCCGGATAGCGGTCCGAGAGTTCGAAGCCGAGCTTGTCCTTGTAGAACGCCTCCTGCGCGGCGAGATTGTTCGTGAAGAACACCACGTGGCCGACTTCGACCGGCTCCGCGCGCTCGTACACCGGGCTCGCGCGATCGACGCGCAGCGTCTGGCCCCAGACGTTCGAGGGCGAGCCGTGCACGTCCACGGCGCGCTTGCGCGTGACTTCGACGCGCACCGCGAGACCGATCGGGTCGAGGCAGCCGACGCCATCCGCATCGGTGTAATAGCCGGGCTGGTCCTTGAGGCGCTCGCGATAGACGGCGAGATGGTCCGCCGTCGCCACGCCCCAGACCACTTCGCGCACGCTCGGACCCGCTTCGAGCGCGGCGGGCAGCGAGGGCTCGGACGCCTCCACGACGCGCACGGTGCAACCGTTCAGCGTTTCGTAACGCAGACCGGGCAGCGTGCTCGCAACTTCCTTCAAGCCCCAGTCGGCGAAGAAGCGGCGGCAGGTAGCGAGGTCTTCCACGCCATAGGTGATTTGTTCGATGCCGAGAATAGTCATGATGGTTCGGATTCCGTAATGCAACGATGCTTTAGCTATTTGCCCACGCGAGCGGCGAGTCGTTGAGCCCCCAGTAAAGGCTCTTTTGCTGCATGTACTCGCGGATGCCGAGGCGTCCCTTCTCGCGGCCCACGCCGCTTTCTTTCCAGCCCGAGAACGGCGTCGAGATCGAAAAGAGCTTGTAGGTGTTGATCCAGACCGTGCCCGTTTCGAGCGCGCGCGCGACGCGCCACGCGCGCTTGTAGTCGCGCGTCCAGATGCCGGCGGCGAGTCCATAGACGCTGTCGTTGGCTTGCGCGATCAGTGAGGCTTCGTCGTCGAACGGCATCGCGACGAGCACCGGCCCGAAGATTTCTTCCTGCGCGATGCGGCTTGCGTTGGTCACGCCGTCGAGGATCGTCGGTTGATAGAAGAAGCCGCGATCGAAGACGTCGCCGCTCGGGCACGCGCCGCCCGCGAGCAGGCGCCCGCCTTCGGACAGACCGCCTTCCACGTAGCGCTGCACGCTCGCGCGATGCGAGGCCGAAATCAACGGACCCATCTGCGTGGCGGGATCGACCGGGTCGCCCAGACGCAGACGCTGCGCGCCTTCCACGAGCCGCTCTATGAACGCGTCGTAGATCGAGCGCTGCACGAACAGGCGCGCGCCTGCAATGCAAGCCTGGCCCGACGAACTGAAGATGCCGTAGAGCACGCCGTTGACGGCATGGTCGAGGTCCGCGTCGTCGAAGACGATCGTCGGCGACTTGCCGCCGAGTTCGAGCGACACGGGCATCAGCTTCTCTGCCGCGAGGCGTGCGATGCCGCGGCCGACTTCCGTGCCGCCCGTAAACGACACCTTGCGCACGAGCGGATGCTTGACGAGCGCGTCGCCGATCACCGAGCCCTTGCCCGGCACCACGCTGATGACGCCCTTCGGCACGCCCGCTTCTTCGCAGATGCGCGCGAGCGCGAGCGAGACGAGCGGCGTCGCTTCGGCCGGCTTCAGCACGACCGCGTTGCCCGCCGCGAGCGCGGGCGCGAGCTTCTGCGCATCGGAGGCCAGCGGCGAATTCCATGGCACGATCGCGGCGACCACGCCCATCGGCTCGTGCACGCTCATCGTCAGGTAGTCGCCGCGCGACGGCGTGACGTCTTCGTCGAGCGTTTCGAGGCAGGCCGCGAAATAGCGGAACGTCGCGGCGGCGCTCATCGCGAGCACGCGCGTTTCGCGGATCGGCTTGCCGTTGTCGCGGCGCTGAAGCTGTGCGAGCTGCTCCTGACGCTGCGCGATCAGCTCGGAAATTTTATAGAGGATTCCTGCGCGCAGATGCGGCTTGAGCCCGGCCCAGTTCGCTTTGCGCCAGGCGGCGTCGGCGGCTTCGATGGCCTCGTTGACATCGTCGGTGCTGGCGGTCGAGATCTCGAGGTTCACCGACTGGTCGGCGGGATAGAGGCTCGTGTAGCCGTTGGCGCGGCCGCGCCGCCACTCTCCGCCGACGAGAATGTCGGGCGAGGGCACGAGGCCGGCGATCAGTTCGGCGGTGTCAGCAGTGTTGGCGGTGGACATGACTTCGAAATCTCCGGGAGAACAGGCGCAGGCGGGCGCAGGTCAGATCACGCAGTGCGCCGCGCGGTTGCGCAGCGCGCGAATCGCGCTGAAGGCGGTCAGGGCCGAGGTCTTGGGATTGTCCGGCAGCGGTTTGCCGCTCATTTCGAGCGACATCTCGCCGAACGCGCCGCGCGCCACGATCTGATGCACGTTGCGCGTCACGCCCGGATCGGCGATCAGACGCACATGCGTCGCGTCGAGTCCGAGCCCGGCCAGCGCGACCGTCGCCGCGACGTTCGCGTTTTTCGGGTACAGCCGTGCCGCGGTGCGCGCGCTGCCCTCGAAGATGACGAACGGCTGGTCGAGCGTGGCGAGGCTGCAGACGCGTTCGGCCGGCGTGCCGAGCCAGCCCGTGGGCGGCTTGCGGCCGGTGTACTGCACTTCGTCGAGACCGCCTTCGCGCGCGGCCGCCAGAGCGTCGATGCCGCCGATCGCACCGGCGAGCAGCGTGAGGCGCGCGTTGCCTTCGTCGGCAGCGGCTTCGAGCGATTCGTACAGGCCGCCCTCCGACAACGCGCCGATCGACGCCACCGCGCAATCGACGCCGCTGCGCAGCATCGGCACGACGTGCTTGAGCAGCGCCGCGTGGCCCGCGCATTCGAGCACGAACTCGGGCCGGTGCCGCAGTTCGTCGACCGACGACACGACTTCGACGGCCGGCCCGAGCGCCGCGCGCACCGCATCGACGGTGCGCTCCGAGGCGACCACGTGGCCCACCCGCAGATGCGGATCGGCGGACACCGCGTGATA
>Ga0131853_10011840_pt1 | contig 15961 bp, 10 predicted proteins | sample TergutLab28metaG_FD_92764 | JGI IMG/M metagenome (GOLD analysis project Ga0131853, IMG submission 92764) | Labiotermes labralis P1 segment gut microbial communities from Petit-Saut dam, French Guiana - Lab288 P1 (version 2) (version 2) | ecosystem: Host-associated > Arthropoda: Insects >...
ACGTAGAGGTTGAACGACAATTGCGACTGCATGAACGCCGTCAAGATGGCGGACAGATCGTAATTGAGTCCGGCGAAATCCGGCTCGCCCCAATGCGTCAGCCAGCCCGTGTACACCTCGCCCGCCATCGCGGGCACGGCAGGAAACGCGCGCCGCACCGTTGCGATTTGCGCCGCGTTGCCGTTGCTCAACGCAATGGCGCCGCCCGTCACCGTACTGCGATTGCGTTCGAGCTGCTCGATACCGTCTTCGGTGTAGAAGGGCCCCGTTATGCCGCCGCGTAGCCAAAGCTGCCTCAGCTCTTCGAGGTAAGCCGGATTGCTTGCGTACGATCCGAATTCATTCTCTATCTGGATCATCAGGATCGGGCCGCCTGCATCGATCATCAACGGCTTGATGCGGGGAGCGAGTTCGCCGATGTAGCGCGCAACCGCGGCCATGTAACGGGCGTCGGTGGCCGAGTCGGTACGCAGCTGAATGTCCGGTTCGCTCAGCAAGTAAGAGGGCAGGCCTCCCAGGTCCCACTCGGCGCAAACATACGGGCCCGGGCGCAACAGCACCCAAAGCGCTTCTTCCTGACACAGGCGCATGAAGGCTTCGATATCGCGGTTGCCGCTTTCGAAGTCGAACGCGCCCCTGCGTGGCTCGTGGTAGTTCCACATGATGTACAACGCGATGCAGTTCATGCCCATCGCTTTGGCCATGCGAATACGATGCTGCCAGTACTCGCGTGGAATGCGCGCGGGATGCATTTCGCCGCTGCGAATCTGGAAGGGTTCGCCGTCGAGCAGGAAGTGCTCGCCATTGGGGCTGAACGAGAAGGTGTGGCTGCGTTCGAGGTTCACAGTGCAATCGCGCCCTTGTATTTGCAGACTCACGCACTATACTTCCACGGCTGATAGCAGAACGCTTAATTTCGCTTAAGCCTATAATTCGGCAAGAATACGCGCAAGTCAGATATGCCGAGCTATGTAACCGTATTGACGCAGTTACATTCGAATATGAAAAAGCGTGCTATTTTTCCGATTGCCAGCTCAACGCTTCTCGTCGCGGCGGGAATTTTCTGCATCGTCTTGTCACTCTCGACAAGGTCCTTGATTGGAACGCTTTTCATCGCAAGGATGCTGCTGTTCTGCGGCTTCGTGCACGCATTGAATCTCTTCACGACGAAAGACTGGAAACTCGCTATCAGGCGTATTCCGCCAGTCATCGTGCCCATACTCATCGGCATTCTCATTCTGGTCAATGACAGCGCAAGGGCGCGCGGGCTTACCGTGATGCTGATGATCTTCTTCGTGCTCGACGGCTTCTTCAAGATCATTGCGTCGGTCGGGCAGGACGTGAAGATCAACAATATCGGCATTGTCAGCGCGGCGCTGTCTTTCCTGCTCGCCATTTTTCTGGCCGCCAATTTCCCGAGCGTGCCGTTACCCTTGCTCGGATTGTTCCTCGGGCTGGATCTCATTTCCATGGCCGTGGTGCCGTTCGGCGGCCGGGAGCGCAGGCGCGAACTGATCTGACCTGACGAAAGCGCAGTCGGCGGCCGCGTCACGGCCGGGCATCACGTTTCGCGCTCACATGGTGTCGCTATCGACGCCTGTATCAGCTTGCAGTTGCCGTTTTCCATACGCAAAACCGACGGAGGCGATTCATGATCTTCGCAAATGGCTTTACGTTTTCGAACTTTATTATCGATGCGTTTTCGATATTCATGTTCATTCTGTGGTTCTGGCTGTTCATCACGATCACGAGCGACCTGTTCCGTCGAACCGATATCTCGGGCTTCCTGAAGATCGTCTGGGTGATCTTTCTGATTGTTTTGCCCTATATCGGCATATTCGCCTATGTCCTCACGCAGGGCAGAGACATGGCGCATCGCAACCAGGAGCGGGCGCAGAAGGCGCGCGAAGAACTGCGCCACATTGTGGGCTACAGTGTGGCGGACGAAATCGAGAAGCTCGACAAGCTCAAGACGACAGGCTCGATTACCGACGACGAGTACAAGCGCCTGCGCGCGCGGCTCGTCGAGTGATAAGGGCGGCAGGCATGGCGAGAGTCCATGCCTGAATCAGGCAGTCATTGCGCGGGCTACGGCAACGTAGCCCGCCGCGTCATTCAGTCATTCAGTACCGGGTACGATCTTCGAGATCCGCCAGTTGCTTCTCGTTACCAGCACGTAGTCGCCATTCACGCCAAGCCATTGCTGGCCGCGCTTCGGTGCGTCCAGGTTATGCGACTTCCAGTCGTTCATCTGATAGTTGTAGTGCCGGTACTTCGAGGGAACCTGTTGGCCCTCGTGCCAGTCGCGATGCGGCATGGTCGGCATGACCTGCTGGCGACCTGTCCCCTGGCTTTGATCTCCACCCGATGTGCCCTGCGCAATTGCAGAAGAGGAGACACCGACGAGGAGCGCAGCGATGACTGAGAGGACGAGTTGGCTTTTCATGATTCGATCTCCGTGGGCAAGAAGATGATTGACGTCGCCATGACTATGGCTTCTTCGGTTATAGAACATCCCGAAAGCCGTGATATCCAGTTGTGCGAACGTGCCCTTAAAAGCGTATGGGCAAAGGCTGGAAAACGAAAGAATCTAGCGGTGTGAATAAGGGTGTGAAGCGTCTATCCATAGTAGTAAACGGAATTCCGACTTCAAGGAATTTACGAATAGTTGATTTTGTGGCGGTTTTGCGTAATTCCCGTGAATACTTTGAGAGCGCTGGTTGTTAGATAACGATTGAAACGTCGCGCGCTTTTCCCGCGCTTGCGCTCTCGTGGATTGCGCACATCGGGGGCCGTAATTCGCAGTTTGAGTGAACATCGTCATGATCCGGTCGAGTACCGCGCAATGAGCCGTTCCGGGCGCGCGCGTACCGTCTCTATTTTTTCGGTGGAGCCTCGCGTGCCAAACTGCGAACCCAGACGCTGTCGCCCCTGGCTGATCGGCATTGCGGCAATGTTGCTGCTGGCGGCCAACGGATGCCGCGACCGGCAGGCCCAAAGCGGCGCCGCGCCACCGCCGCCGAGCGTGCTGGTCGAGACGGTTGCGGCGCATTCCATTCCCCGCGAGATCGAACTGCCGGGGCGTATCGAAGCGATCCGCTCGGCGGAGGTGCGCGCCCGTGTGGACGGTATCGTCGAGCGGCGGCTCTTCGAGGAGGGCACTGACGTGCGCGCCGGCGCGCCGCTCTTTCTCATCGATTCGCGCGACTACGAGGCCGCGTTGCAGCAGGCCCAGGCAGCGCTGAACCGGGCCCGGGCCGTGCAGGGCAATGCGGCCTCCGAGGTTGCGCGCTTCAAGCCGCTGGTGGCGCGCCAGGTCGTGAGCGCCCAGGAGTTCGAATCCGCAACAGCTGCCCTGCAGCAGGCCGACGCGAATGTTGCGGACGCACGCGCCGCAGTGACGCTCGCGCAGCTTCGCCTCGATCGCTGCACGGTTCGCGCGCCGATAGCGGGCCGCGTAGGACGCGCGCTCGTCACCGAAGGCGCGCTGGTCAGTGCGGCCGGCGCGACCTTGCTCACGCAGGTCAATCAGCTTTCGCCCGTGAACGCCGTGTTCACGCAGTCGAATATCTCGTTGCTGGAAGTACGCAAACAGATCGCGTCGGGCACGCTCGCGGCGCCGGCCGCGGACCGCGCGCAAGTGTGGCTCACGCTCGCGAACGGCGACGATTATGGCGAGTCGGGCGTGCTCGACTTCACCGATCTCGTCGTCGATCCTTCCACGGGCACGCAGGTGCTGCGCGCGCGCTTCAACAATGCGTCGCGCATTTTGTTGCCGGGCCAGTTCGTGCGCGGGCGCGTCGTGATCGGCACGATACCGAACGGCCTGGCCGTGCCCGCGCGCGCGGTGCAGTTCGACAGCAACGGGGCAAGCCTCTCGCTCGTTGCCGACGACGGCACCGTCGTACGGCGCAACGTCGTGCTCGGCCCGCAGGAAGCGGGGCAGTGGGTCGTGAAGGATGGGCTGGAGCCCGGTGAGCGCGTGATCGTCGACGGCTGGCAAAGGGTGCAGCCGGGGCAGCACGTGAACGCCCATCCTCTCGCCGCTGCGGCCCACTCCTGAGCGGCGCGCCTCATGAACCGATTCTTCGTCTACCGGCCGGTCTTCGCGTGGGTCGTTGCGCTCTTCATCACGCTCTTTGGCGCCCTCGCGCTCATGCTGCTGCCGGTCGAGCAGTACCCCGATGTCGCGCCGCCCTCGCTCACGGTATCGGCGGTCTACAGCGGCGCTGACGCGAACACGCTGGACCGCACGGTCACCTCGATCATCGAAAACGAAATGAACGGCGTGGAGAATTTTCTGTACATGTCGTCGCAGAGCCGCTCGAACGGCACGGCGCAGATCACTGTTACGCTCAGGCCCGGCACGAATCTCGACGTTGCGCTCTCGCAGGTCCAGGACCGCTTGAGCCGCGTCGAGCCCCGCTTGCCGCTGGAGGTGAGGCAGGTTGGTGTGAGCGTCACGAAAGCGTCGTCGGGCTTTCTGATGCTCGTTGCGCTGCAATCCGCCGATGGTTCGATCCCGGCCGTCGAGCTGGGCAACTTTGCCGCCAATAACATCGTCAACGAATTGCGCCGCATTCCCGGCGTCGGCGACGCGCAGCTGTTCGGTTCTTCGTATGCGATGCGGATATGGATCGATCCGGAAAAACTGGGCAGCTTCGGTATTTCGGCAAACGAAGTGATGACGGCCATCCAGGAGCAGAACAGCCAGACTGCGGGCGGCAGCCTCGGTGACCAGCCCATTGCGCCGGGCGCAGAACTCAATGCGCAGATCGTCATGCGCGGCCGCTTTTCGACGCCCGAGCAGTTCCGCGAGGTCATCGTGCGCTCGAACCCGGACGGGTCCACGGTGCGTGTGGGCGACGTCGCTCGCGTGGAACTGGGTAACGACAGTTACGGCTTTCAGTTTCGCGTGAACGGGAGGGAGTCCGCCGGGATCGCCATCCAGCTCGCGAGCGGCGCGAACGCGCTGGCCGTGGCGAACGCCGTCCGCCAGCGTCTCACGCAACTGCAGCCGACTTTCCCGAAGGGCGTGGCGTGGGTCGTGCCGTTCGATACGACGCCGTTCATCACGACTTCTCTGAGCGGCGTGCTGCGCACGATGGTCGAGGCGTTGCTGCTCGTGACGGTGATCGTCTTCCTCTTCCTCCAGAAATGGCGCGCGACGCTCATTCCCACGCTGGTCGTCCCCATTGCGCTGATCGGCACTTGTGTGGGCATCTATTTGTTCGGACTCTCGATTAATCTGCTTTCGCTGTTCGCCATGGTCGTTGCGATCGGCATTCTCAATGACGACGCGATCGTGGTGGTGGAGAGCGTCGAGCGCGTGATCCAGGAAGAGGGCTTAAGTTCGCGGCGGGCGACCGTCAAGGCCGTCGGTCAGATTGCGGGCGCCGCCATTGCGAGCACACTCGTGCTCGTTGCAGTGTTCGTTCCCATGGCGTTCTTTCCGGGCTCGACGGGCGCGATTTATCGCCAGTTCTCGGTTACGCTCACCGTCTCGATCTTTCTCTCGACGCTGCTCGCGCTGACGCTGGGTGTGGCCATGTCGTCAGCGCTGCTGGGCAGCAAGAAGAAGACCGACGACGGCACAGGCAAACCCGCCGCCACACATTGGCCGGCACGCATGCAGCAGCGCGTTTTCGACGGCTTCAATCGCGGCATGGAAAACGCCACCGAGCGTTACGTGCTGGCCGTGCAGGCCATGCTGCGCAAGCCGGTGCGTTGGCTCGTCGTATTCGTCGTGGTCTGCGCGGCGACCGGGTTCCTCTTCACCCAATTGCCGCGCGGCTTCATTCCGGGAGAGGACCAGGGGCACATTTTCGTCGCGTACACAGCGGCGCCTGGCGCAACGGCGCAGCGTACGCAACAGGTCGTCGATCAGGTCGAGGCGTTTCTCAGGCAGCAACCGCAGGTGCGCAATATCGCGTCGGTCACGGGATTCAGCTTCTTCGGCCAGGGGCAGTCGGCGGCGATGTCGTTCGTCGACCTGAAGCCGTGGTCGGAGCGGCCGGGCGCGGCCAATTCAGCGGGGGCGCTAGTGGCGCGCGCGAACGCGGCGTTCCGCAATATTCCGCAAGCGCTCGTCTTCGCGCTCGATCCGCCGGCCATTCCCGCGCTTGGCAATGCGAGCGGCTTCACGATGAAGATACTCGACCGCAGCGGCGTGGGCGGCGCGGCGCTGCAGCAGGCGAGCGCGCGCATGCTGGCGGAGGCCGCACGCAGCCCCTTGCTGGTGGGCGTGCGGCCCGACGGTTTGCCGCCCGCGCCGCAGCTCTATGTCGATATCGACCGCGTGAAGGCGCGCGCGCTGGGGCTGCAGATCGGACAGGTGAACAGCGCGCTCGCGCTCGCATTCGGCTCGAACTATGTGAACGATTTCGTCTACGAGGGGAACGTGCTGCGCGTGCTCATGCAAGCTGACGCCGACCAGCGCATGCGGCCCGAGGATATCGGCGCGCTGAGGCTGCGCAACAACGTGGGCGAGATGGTGCCGTTTTCGGCGTTCACGAGCGTGCACTGGAGTGCGGGGCCGCAGCAGATCGAACGCTACAACGGCTTTCCGTCGGCCACGATCTCGGGGCAGGCGGCGCCGGGCCGTTCGAGCGGTGCCGCGCTCGCCGAGATGGAGCGCATAGCGGACCACGTTCTTTCCGGTAGCCTGACCTACGAATGGACCGGCACGGCCTTCGAGGAACAGCAGGCTGCCGGACAGATCGGTGCGCTGCTGCTGCTTTCCCTCATCGTGGTGTTTCTGCTGCTCGCCGCGCTCTACGAGAGCTGGGCGATTCCCATTGCCGTTTTGCTCATCATCCCGCTGGGCGTGCTGGGCGCGGTGCTCTTCACCATGGCGCGGCGTTTTTCTGCCGACGTCTACTTCAACATCGGCCTCGTGACGATCATCGGCCTCGCGGCGAAAAACGCCATTCTGATCGTGGAATTCGCGATCAAGGAGGAGGCCGCGGGCAGCGATACCGTGAGCGCGGCCGTCAACGGTGCGCGCCAGCGCTTGCGGCCGATTCTGATGACGAGCGTGACGTTCGTGCTCGGCATGTTGCCGCTCGTGCTCGCCACGGGCGCGGGCGCGGCGGGGCGGCAGGCGGTAGGCACGGGCATCATGGGCAGCATGCTCACAGCCACGCTGCTCGGCATCTTCTTTACGCCTGTGTTCTATGTGGTGGCACGCAGATGGTTGAGCCGCAAACGCACGCACGACGATGACGAAGAAGACGCGCGACCCGCGGGAGCGCACGATGCTTAAGACTGCCAGGTGGATGGCGATCGCCGCGTGCCTGACGCTGGCTTCGTGCAACTTCGCGCCGCGTTACCAGCAGCCGGAATTGCCGATTGCGCAGACCTACGAGAGTGCGGATATTGCCGCGCCGGGCGGCGATCGTCTCGCTTCGGAGCTGAGCTGGGAGACTTTCTTTCGCGACCCGGCGCTCAAGCAGCTGATCGCCATGGCGCTTGCGCACAACCGCGATCTGGCGGCATCGGTCGCGCGCATCGGGCAGGCTCAGGCGCTTTATCGCGTGCAGCGCTCGGCGCAGTTTCCGCAAGTGGCCGTGGGCGCCGACGCAACCCGCACCAAGACGCCGCTCAACACCATCGAGCCCGAGCTGCCCAACAACAACACATCGATTCACTTCAACCAGTACAGCGTGCAGGTGGCCGTCACGTCGTTCGAACTCGACTTCTGGGGGCGCGTGGCCAACCTGAGCGAGTCGGCGCGGCGCAACTACCTGGCGACGGTGGAGGCCAACGAAGCGTTTCGTCTCTCGCTCATCAGCAACGTGGCGGCGACCTACTACGCCATTCTCTCGGGCAACGAGGGCATCGACCTGGCGCAGCACACGCTGGAAACGCGCCGCTATGCGCTGGAAGTCGCGCGGCTGCGCCTCGAAGCGGGCGCGACCTCGCTCGTGGACTACGAGCAGGCGCGCATTCTCGTCACGCAGGCGCAGACGCAGCTTGCCGAGCTGCAAAGAACGACGGGCCAGCAGCGCGATCAGTTGGCTGTCCTGATCGGTGGACCGCTGCCGGACGCAGCGAACATGACGCAGCGCCATGCGCTGGCCGATGCCGACCAGTTCGGCACGCTCGACGCGGGCCTGCCTTCCTCGCTGCTCGCGCTGCGCCCCGATGTTCGGGCGGCCGAGCAGTCGTTGCGAGCCGCCGACGCCGATATCGGCGCCGCGCGTGCCGACTATTTCCCGCGCATTTCGCTCACGGGCAATTTCGGCTATGTGTCTCCCGAGCTGAGCGACCTGTTCGTGCCCGGCAAGCAGGCATGGCTCATCTCAGGGTTCGTCTCGTTGCCTGTGTTCGACGCGGGGCGCCGCAGCGCGCAAGTGCGCCTCTCTGAAGCGCGTCAAACAGAACTCGTGGCGAACTACCAGAAAACCGTTCAGGTGGCGTTCCGTGAAGTCTCCGACGCGCTGATCGCGCGCCAGCGCCTGCAGGAGCAAATCGCGGCACAGGAGCGCGCGGTGGCCTCCGAGTCGCGCCTGGCCGAGGCGGCGGAACTGCGCTACGAGAACGGCATTTCCATCTACCTGGAAGTGGTCGATGCGAAGCGCAGCCTGTTCGCGGCGCAACAGCAATTGATCCAGCTACGCGCGGCGGCGCTGCAAAACGGCGCTTCGCTGTATGTCGCGCTCGGAGGCGGCCAGGACGCGCCCCGGCCCGATCACGCGAGCGAGGCTTCCAACAGTGTCGCTAATCCGTAGCCGCGCGGGTCAGGCGGCACACATGGCGACGCGGTTGCGGCCGCGCGCCTTCGCGTCGTACAGCGCCTGATCCGCCGCCTTGATGATCTGCGTGACATCCGCATCCTTGTCCGGCGACCAGCTTGCGGAGCCGATGCTCGCGGTGACCCGCCCGTACTCGCTGCCCGCATGCTCGATCGCGAGTTCGCTGATCGCATGGCGGATTTTCTCGGCGATCGCGCAGGCGCCTTCCAGCAGCGTATCGGGCAGCACGACGATGAACTCTTCGCCGCCATAGCGGGCGGCCGTGTCCGCGGGCCGGCGGATGTTTTCGCCAATGCAGCGCGCCACGGCGGCGAGCGCGTCGTCGCCGGCCTGGTGGCCGTACTGGTCGTTATAGGCCTTGAACCGGTCGATATCGACGAACAGCAGCGAGAACACGCTGCGGGCGCGCCTGGCGCGCCGCCACTCCTGTTCGAGGATTTCGCCGAGCGTGCGGCGGTTGTTCAGACCCGTGAGGCTGTCGGTGCGCGCGAGCAACTGCAGTTCCGACTCGGCGCGCATTCTGCGCCGCAACTGCGTGGCGAGCACGAACGAGAGGCCGACGAAGCCGATGGCGAAGGTCCCCATGAGCGTACCGATGGTCAGCGCTCGCCGCCGCCACGCGGCGTAGATATCGGGTTCGGCTTCCGCCACCATGATGATGAGCGGCTGGTGCGGAAAATTGCGGAAGAAATACATCCGGCGTACGCCGTCGATCGACGACGTGTCCGAGAAACTGCCCTCGCTGGCGGCCAGAAAGTGGCGGAAGGTACTCGCGTTGCGGATGTTGCGTCCCACCACGGCCGGATCGTAGGGCTGGCGCATGATCATCGTGCCGTCCTGCGCGATCAGCGAAACTGCCCCGTGCCGGCCGAGTGAGAGCCCCGCGAACAGCTGGTGAAAATACTCGAGGTTGATGGCGATGATGACGGCGCCGGCGAACGACCCGTCGGGATGAGAAAGCCTGCGGCTCAACGCGATGCTGGGCGAGCCGTTGCGCAGGCGCGAACGGTAGGGCGCACTGACGTAGAGGCCGGCATGCGGATTGTCGCGCTGAACCGTGAAGTAGTCGCGGTCGGCGAAATTGGCCTTGAGCGGTGTGTCGCTGCCTGAATTCATGACGACGTTGCCCGCTTCGTCGAGCACGATCATCGCACCGAGATATTCCGCGGTAATGGCGTGGTCGAACAGCAGCTGGCTGCGCAGGTGGGCGGGCAACGCCATGACGTCCGGCCGGCCGATGCCGTCGACCACGGCTTGCAGCGAAAGCGAGTAGAGCTCGAAGTTGCGCTCGATGTCGCGTTCGGCAACGAGCGCGACGTTTCGCGAGTTCTCCTTGGCGCGCTCCAGGGCGTCGTGGCGGCTTTCGAAGAGCACCGTCGCGCAGAGCGACGCCATGATGAACGCGACTGCCAGGCTGCCATAGAAAATGGCGCGCGGCCCGGTGAGCCACCTGAGCAGGTTAGCGCTGGTGAACGCTGGCCGCATGGCTCGCTTCCAGGTAGGCCTGCGCGCTCGCTGCATCCACAGGGCGCGAGAACCAGTAGCCCTGCGCCTCGTTGCAGCCATTCTCGATCAGGAATTCCAGTTGCCGCAGCGTTTCCACGCCCTCGGCCACCACGCGCATGCCGAGCGTATGCCCGAGGGCGAGCACGGCTTTCACGATGACCTCGTCCGCGCGCGAGTGGCCAATGCCCCTCACGAACGACATGTCGAGCTTGAGGCGATCGGGCATGAAGCTGCGAATGTACCCAAGGCTCGAATAGCCCGAGCCGAAGTCGTCGATGGCGACCGAAAGCCCCATCTCGCGAAGGGCGCGCAGCGTGGCGAGCGAGCGCGGCGCCATGAGCACGCCTTCGGTGATTTCCAGCTCGATATTGCGCGGGCTCACGCCGGTTCGCGCGAGCGTTTCCGCCATCATCGCGGGCAAGTCCGCGCGCACGAACTGGACAGGTGAAACGTTGACCGAGACGACGATGTCCGGGTGCTGGCGCGCCCACGCGCGGGCCTGGCGGCAGGCCTCCTCGAACACGAACTCGCCGATCTGCACGATCAGGCCGTTTTCCTCGGCGAGCGGCACGAACAGCGCCGGGCTCACCTGGCCGCGCTCCGCGTCGCGCCAGCGAACGAGCGCTTCGAAACCCATCGTCTCGCCCGTTCTCGGGTTGACTCGCGCCTGCCATGCAACGGCAAACGCGCGCGACGCCACGGCCAGCCGCAACGCCTGCGCGAGGCTCGCCCGCTCCAGGTTCTGCATGGCGATGGCCATATCGAACACCTGCATGCTGCCGGGTCCCATCGACTTGGCGCGGTACATGGCGGAGTCGGCGTACTTGAGCAGCGAATCCGGATCGCTCGAATGATCGGGGAACACGGCGAGGCCGACACAGGCGAGCGGCACGATGACCTTGTTGCCGATTAGCAGGCCATGTGTCAAGGATTCCTGCATTCTTGCCGCGGCGCCGACGAACTGATCGATGTCGCCCCGGCCATACAGCACGGCGACGAATTCGTCGCCCGCATAGCGGGAAACCATTTCGCCATCGGCCATATTGGTGGTCAGACGGCGCGCCACTTCGCACAGCACTTCGTCGCCCGCGGTATGGCCGAGCGAGTCGTTGACCTCCTTGAAGTTGTCGAGATCGATGAACACCAGCGCGAACTTTTGCTGGGCGACGAGCGCCGTCCTGACCACTTCGCGCAAACGCGCCTTGAGGCCGAGCCGGTTCGGCAGATGCGTGAGCGAGTCCTCGTTGGCCTGCAGGCGCAACTGCTCCTGATAGCGGATGCGCTCGGAAACGTCGTTGAACACGGTCGCGCAGTGCGTAGGGCGATTGCGCTCGTCGAGCACCGGCGCGACATGCAGTTCGATCCAGTAGGGCGAACCATCGGGCCTGGCGCATTTGAGCAGGCCTTCGCCTTCGCGCTCCGATTGCATTGCACTCCGAATGATCCCGGCATCGGCGGACGACTTATCGCAATCGAGCATATCCCAATGCCCGGCGCCATTCGCCGTAGCGACGCTGCGGCCGGTGATGCGCTCGAACGCTGCGTTGGCGTACGTGATGATGCTTTCGCCGTCGACCTTCTGCGAAATGATCACGGCGTTTCTCGAAGCTTCCAGCGCCCGGCTGCGAATGCGCAAATGCTCTCTCGCCTGTTCGTGCGCCGTGACGTCGTGCGCGGTGATGAAGCACGCGTCCTGGCCCGCATAGTCCAGCAGATGCCAGGCGATATCGACGTGGATCACTTTGCCGTCCATACGCACATGCCGGCGCACGCCGCCTGCGCCGCTTTGCGCGCCGGAATTGACGTAGCCGTGCAGGTCGCGGCGGAACGCGTCGGTCTCGTCCTGCGGGCGAAGCTGCTCGACCGACATGCCTCTGAGTTGCTGAAGGCTCGCGCCGTATTGGCGCTGAGCCGCGGCGTTGGCGGTGAGGATCGCATAAGAGCGCACATCGAAAATGAGCATCGCGACCGGATGCTGCTCGAAGTACTCGCGAAAGCGCCGCTCGGCTTCGAACGCGACGATCTTCGCAGCGCTGCGGGAAAGCGCCGCGCGGTGGCTCGTAAACAGCGTGAAGAGCAGCAGCAGCGCGCCGGCCGTCGCCGTACCGATCAGCGAGATTTTTTGCCGCACGAGCTGCGCCTGTGCGCCGAACTGCACGACCTTGATCTGCTCGCGCTGCGCGGAGCGCAACTCGGTGAGCAGCGACATGATGGAGCTGAGCGTTTCGTTCGCGCGCTGCATCAGGGCGGGCTCGAGCCTGGCGCCCGCGTCTGCGAGCGCGATATTGCGCGCGGCCGCGTCGAGCTGCTCGGGCCAGACGGCGCTCAACTGCCGCAACTCGCGGATCGTGCGTTCGTTGCGCGGCGCGCCGGCAAAGTCGTGCTCGAGCCGGTCGTAAATGCCGGCCACGACGGCGGCGCGCTTGATCGGCCACGCGCGCGACGTATAGCCTGCCGTGCCCACGCCTTTGAGGAAGTCGGTATTCGCCGCGATATGCAGCGTGAGCAGGGCTTCGAGTTCCGACGTGATGTTCAGTTCCTGACGAAGCCGCGAGTCGGCCGTTCCGCGCGACAGGTTCGCGCTCAATATCGCGCCGGTTGCCACGCATACGATCAGCGCCACGGCTAGCGCTACGGCGACGCCCTTGCCGGGCGCGCGGGACGGGGCCTGTGGAGGGGTTCCGGATAGTTCAGCTACGTTCATTGCCACGCAACGCGATTCGGCACATCGCCACTCGCGCCGCGTTGCTCGGCCGGAGTGGGCAGGTTACTGGCGAAGGCACCGGCATCAGCGCGGGAGGCGGGCAGAGGGGCCATGTGTTCCAGGCATGCAGACGGCGAAGGCACGGCAAGTTCGTGATCGGTCGCTACTGGCTGAATAACGGGAATCCAGCGTGCCGCTTTGATGGGTGTTTTTACCTAGATGCCTGGATCCTGGGAGGCTCGCGCCAGGCGTGGGCCATGCATCCGGTGCGCATTCGATGCCCGTGCTTCAATACGCTCATGGCGTGAAGGGATCGCGCGCGGTCCGCCGTTTTTGCCTCTCGCTTCTGCCCCTGGTTTTTTGCCCCGGTTACTCGTTCAAGGGACTCTCATGAAGAAACTCGTCAACGACCCGTCGTTAGTCGTGCGCGAAATGCTCGAAGGCATTGCGCGTACCGCGCCGCATGTCGCCGTGCTCGGCGATGAAAATGTGCTCGTTCGCAACCCGTTGCCCAGCGCGCCCGAGCGTCCCGTCGCCGTGATTTCGGGTGGCGGCAGCGGCCACGAGCCCGCGCATGGCGGTTATGTCGGGCAAGGCATGCTCACCGCTGCCGTGTGCGGCGAGGTGTTCACGTCGCCTTCCACCGACGCGGTGCTCGCCGCGATTCGCGCGAGTGCGGGTCCGAACGGCGCGCTGCTGATCGTGAAGAACTACACGGGGGACCGGCTCAATTTCGGTCTCGCGGCCGAACTGGCGCGAGCCGAGGGCATTCCGGTCGAAATCGTCATCGTGGCCGACGACGTGTCGTTGCGCGGGCATACGGAACGCAATCAGCGGCGCGGCATCGCGGGGACTGTGCTCGTGCACAAGATCGCGGGCGCGGCGGCGGCGCGCGGCGACGCGCTGGGCCTCGTGGCGGCGATTGCGCGCAGCGTGGCCGAGAATCTCGGCACGATGGGCGTGGCGCTCGATGGCTGCACGCTGCCCGGCGCGGAGCAAGCCGGCTTTCGCCTTGCCGACGACGAGATCGAACTCGGCATGGGCATCCACGGCGAGAAAGGCGTGGAGCGCACCGTGCCGATGGCGGCGGGCGAATTGACGGAAACGCTGCTCGCTAACATCGTCGAAGACCTGGCGTTGAAAGGCGGCGAGCGCGTGGCGCTGCTCGTGAACGGGCTGGGCGCGACGCCCGCGATGGAGCTGGCGATCATCATGCGCGATGCATTCGAGAGCCTGAATCGCCGTCATGTGGCGGTCGAGCGGGCGTGGACCGGCACGTTTCTCTCGGCGCTCAACATGCCGGGCTGTTCGATCTCCGTGCTCCGGCTCGACGACGCGAAGCTGGCGCTGCTCGACGCCGCCACCGAAGCGCACGCGTGGCCCGGCGTCGGCACGGTCAATCGGCGAATCCGCATCGAGCCTGCGCATTCAGCAGCGGATATGCCCGCAGAGGCGGGCGCTACGCCTGCTGACGCGGCGAGCGTTGCATGGGCGCAGCGTCTGAAGCCGGCGCTCGATGCCGTTGCGCACGCATTGATCGAGAACGAGGCGCTGTTCACGGACCTCGATTCCCGAGCCGGCGACGGCGATCTGGGCGCGAGCATGCAGCGCGCCGCGCAGGCCATGCTCGCCGTACCGCCAGGTGCGCTCGGCTCGCCTGGCAGCGCGCTTGCCGCACTCAGCATGGCGTTGCGCCGCGCGATAGCGGGCAGTTCCGGGCCGTTCTACGCAACGGCGCTGCTGCGCGCCTCGCGCACGCTCGGCGAGCAAGCGCAGCCCGGCGCGCTGGATTGGGCGGCAGCCATGCGCGCTGCGGCTCAGGCGATCAGCGAACTGGGCGGCGCGAAACCCGGCGACCGCACGATGCTCGATGCGCTCGTTCCGGCCGTCGATGCGTTCGAAAGCACGTTGAAGTCGTCGCGCCCCGTGGGCGAGGCGTGGGCGCAGGCGGTGAGCGCCGCGGAGAGCGGTGCGAAAAGCACGGCGCAAATGACGCCGCGCGCGGGCCGGGCAAGCTATCTCGGCGCGCGCGCGATCGGGACGCCCGATGGCGGGGCGGTGGTGGTGGCCTGCTGGCTGAAGGCGCTACAGCCGCATATCGGTGCGGGGTGAGGCGAGGTTGTGGCGAAACGCGTGGCTCAGAGCACTTCGAAAATGCTGTAGACCGGGCCGCCCGGAAAGCGGTGGCCTGTGCCGATGGCAACGACGCGGTTGAGCCACTCATACTTGCCCGCAGGCGCTTCGAAGACAGGATTGGTTCGGAAGTAGTAGCTGGCGGGGTCGACGGCTTCGCCACGATCCAGCTGCTTCAAGACTTCCGGGTCGCCATGGCGCACGCCGCGATACGACATCAGCAGGTTCGTACCGTCGTCGGTGCGCAGGAGCAGCCGCACGTCGAGCGTCGTGCTGCCGTCGCCGCGCACGGTCTGCCAGTCGCTGCCGCCGTCGAGCACGACGCCCGAAAGGCGTTCGCCCGCAAACGTGCCGGACGGCACGATGCCGACACGGCGCAACGCACCCCCGGTCTGTCCGACGATCTCGATCGGCTTGACGTCGAGCCGCATCACGAAGAGTGGACGTGTTTGCACCGCTTGGAGCGCGGGCGGAAGTTCATCGAAGCGAGGCGTGGACATGGTGGTCACCTTGGGGGCCGTTCACGTTGATGGCAGGCTTGCGGACTTCATCGGATAACACTGGTTCAGCGGCGAGAAACCGGCGGGCCGCATCAGTGTATGCGAGGCGCCCCGGGCCGAGGGCGGTGGCGCAACGCGAAATCGCTCGTGGCTTCCACGCGAGGCGCCAACGGTCGACCTCGTGGTCGGGTACAACTCAGGCGAGCCATGCCCGCGAGGCATGTCCCCCTTCCCAGAAGGTCTTTTTACTTTGTGTCGGCGCCCGCTAGATTGTCCATCAGACGGCGTCGCGACGAAGTGTGGCTCCCGAAGGGCAGTGCGGGATCGAATATCCCCATGCCTGGAGCCGATATCGACAGTTG
>Ga0131853_10011841_pt1 | contig 15959 bp, 8 predicted proteins | sample TergutLab28metaG_FD_92764 | JGI IMG/M metagenome (GOLD analysis project Ga0131853, IMG submission 92764) | Labiotermes labralis P1 segment gut microbial communities from Petit-Saut dam, French Guiana - Lab288 P1 (version 2) (version 2) | ecosystem: Host-associated > Arthropoda: Insects >...
ACAAGTGAGAATACTACTCAAGTTTATATTGCATCAATTGTAAGTATACTCGTATTCTATCTACACATTATCATTCTCATTAGAAATTACAGTGGCAACAACGTTTATAACATTTCAAAAAATTTCTGTATCCCTGGGCCTATTTGGAGAAGAGACCTTTTTCTTGCCTAGTTCATGTTGGTTTTTAGGCATCTTTTACAAAGTAAAAAGCAGAAGCCTGATATGGAAACGACACCCATCCATCACCTAATATCAGGGACTAAACACTTTGATATTCACGGAATGAGGTAAAGAAATTCTCTATAGAAAGTTGTCAAACAAGCATAAGTTTAGTGAAAATTGGCTCAATGGCAGTCACACTATATTTAAAAAGTATAAGTGAATTTCTGACCCACAATTTCCATGCGCCTTGACCGATTCTGTTGAAATTCGGTAGTGCAGAAGAACATAATGTTGTTGAGTATTTCCAAACTCCATAATAATCATTGAGATGAAAGGCATATTTTAAGTAAGGGCATAAAATCCAGGACAGAAAATGGCCAAAAAATTGTTGTTGAGTTACTGAGTGCTCTGTGAAGACTGACACAGATAAGGACATATTTTACGCAGAACTGTAAATGAATTTCTGTCTGTTCCTTTCATGTTTATTTTTGGATTTTCGTGAAATATACTATAAGAGATCTGCATATAATGCTGTTCAGCGTGTGTGCTGGTGATGAAAGTCGGCACTGGGAGGCCATATTTTTTAATGGGTGCAATGAAATTACTTGTACCTGTGTACTGTTCAAAATCCTGAGAGTAAAGAAAGCCTTGGCAAAGCCCACGTGCTGTCACAGAGCATGCCATTTGTAATTTTCTTATTAAATACGGATGCTGAATGAGGTTTTAGCCAGATCCCCAGTGGCTGGTCACTATGGCCTCATGTTAAGATGGTACTGAACCCAGCACATACCAAATATAGACACAAGTGGAAAAAATCTGGAAAAATAGCTACACTTAAGTTAATTAATATAGAATTACAATAGCAATATGAACTACCATGTGCTGCTATCAAAGGGAAAAAGTTTTTAACAAAGTTGGACACAGTAACACCGACACATTTAGACCCTGACACAATTCGGCCCTTACATTGTTATCATCTTCTTCTCTTATTCATACCTACTTCTTTACATATGAAGAATGTTTAATAAGTAAGGTTTCTACATCACAGACACTAAATGACAAGTGATTACAACGTTAAATGTAGCTCATTCATTCCATTGAATGATCATTATTTTTCAACATGATACCCAAGAATACTGATGCATTTATCCCACCATGGCCTAATGGTATAAAAATTCCATTGGTTACAAACTGGAAGGTCATATTCATGTGCAATGTTGCGTACAATCCCAAAGGATAACTCCACTACAGCAAACAAATCTCAGATTGTGAGTCATTGGTTTTCCAAAACAAGTTTCTCCACTTGTGCTGCACTCACATCCATCCTTACTGAGCTGGTCCAAACAGTATGATCATCACGGGTGTCCATTTCAGCATTTCCGAACATCTCTTTATGCCACTTTCTGATATGCTGCACTTAGTCAATTGCATGAGTTATGTAGTAGTGATGGAAGGGTACTCTGTACAGCACAAAGATGGAAGTGGTCGGGCCTATTTTAAGAAACAATTCTAGTACTTGCCTACAATGACTAAGTAGAGAACACAAGATACCTCAGTTAGGACAGCTTGTCTTTATGCTAAGTTTCTGAACAAGGAAATTCCAAACATGGAGCAGAAGTGCTAACCACTCGACCAGTACATCTCGCACAATCATGAATAATACTTCACCTGTAAACGTTACTGGAAAGTGTCAAATGATAGAATCCGTATCAATATGAAGTCCAATAACATGATTCAAGCTCAAATCAGCAGGAATGAATCAATATCCTGTAATAATATCTTTGCTTCTTCTGTTGTGTCACGCATGATTTAAAGAAAGCACAATCATTACTGCCTTCTCATGCATCATGTGTAGATTAAATATCAGATTCATACTACACAAACTGCTCTTCAGGACAAGAACTAAAAACAAACTCTTCAGTCTCATGTGCAGTGACATTATACGAATATTTTGCCAGGATTTTAATGCATTAAACAAAGTTCATACGGTCAATAACAACCCTGATACACAATCAATTCACTGATGAATGTTTAACACGTAACACAGTAGCTTAAATATAGAGATAATCCAGTTTCTCTGCACGAAAACAGAGAGCTTTAACAATAACAATACAGACAATAATACCATCTGATCCTTCCCTTATGACCACATATGAAATGATAACCACCAGTGGCGTACCAAGGGGGGGTTTGGGGGGTTCAAACCCCCACCCCCCCTGAAACTCTGAAGGCCCTCCAAAATCGTGCCAACCTCAACCCAATTGTGAAAACTGTTAAAAATTGCTGAATTTAGGATGCCAACACTCCAAGATGTTTGGAAAAAAGGCAGTAAAATTCTAAAACTACCTAGGTTCAAAATTGTTTTACATTAGCAATGACAAATACATTGGTTGTCATCACAAATAGTCTTAAAATACCAAAAATTAAGAAAATTTTACTACATGAAATGAAATTTCTTGTACCAAATTACAGCTGCCTCCAGAACCCCTGACTAGGGTACTACCGCCCCCAGAACCCCGTTCTCTCTGTCCTCTGTCCTCAACTGAATTTGTTGAACCCTCCCCCAAACAAAATTCCTGGGTACGCCACTGATAACCACAATGCCTTATTATGCCCTGCCCTTGTGTTTATGAAATAAAATGGCAGTATGGAAGGAATTCGTGTAGGACTTAAAACGGTAATTTAAATAATTACACTTATTATTACAATATCTACTACTTTTAATGAATGACAGAATATAATAAATTTAAAGTGACATGTCTACAGGGTACTTATTCTGTCTAACAACTACCGTTCTTTACTTCCTTTCACTGCTCCACTTGGGCATGTGGGCATTTGGCTGGTTGGGCTATGTTACAGCAATAAACAAGCTGACAGGAAGCAGCAACTGACAGTTGTCAGATAAAATAATTACCCAACATAAGCCTTTACACAGACTTCATCAGTCACACACTTCAACTCTGCCTAAGCTCAACAACCATATCAACGGATATTATATAATGCAATCTACGAATAAGCAATGAAAATGCAAACAAATTGTAATGGTTGTCTGGATGAGAAAGTGATATTCTTTCAAAAGTCAACCTGGCTCCATTGAACACCTTAAAATATTGCAATACCCAATATAAAACAATACAGGCCTTTTAATATACAAACAAAACTAATATAAAATAGCTCTGACATACAGTTCATTTACACAGTCGACTCTGATATATATAGCAAACATCTCTCCTCATGCTCACTAACAACATGACTTATAACTTCAATATATAATATATATATATATATGACATTCATGTATCTAAAATATTGTGATTTAATCTGTTTTAAGTATTTACAACTTGTAGCTCAATTACAAGCAACAACAAAATATCATCAGAGAGAATTACAGAAAGCGACATAACAACATCTCTTACACAGCTTCAGCTACATAAGTCTGATCATTTGTATTATCATACCATTTGTGTGTGCGTGCGCGTGCACATGTACGCATGCATACAAGCATTTACAGGTGTGTCAACTTTGGTGGTCCACATGCACATGGAATGACAACAGTATGACTTTGTTAGCAGACCTTAACTGTGAACTATGAGCCAAGGTACAGTTTAGGAAAGTGATATTTTCAGAAAATTGATGTGAATGTATGGGAACTTATGGTTGAATTATAAACTGGTATACGAAACACACCATAAGTAGCCAATGAACAGTACATTATACATGAACTTCTTTCCATAGTTAGGGAGAGATCAATAAATTCTTGTTATGAAGTCACACAGTTAATCACCAAACCCTCAACTGGACTTTACACTTATCCAATATAATTTTCACATCTGTTTCTCTAGATAAGTTATAGGAACGACGCCAAATAGTTCAGCTTTTCACCATACAACAATTTAAGACTCTGTAATTTGAGTTTGAGTGTATTACATTATGTTAAAAAGCTTCCATATATTGAACTTCATTTCCTATTATGATGTGATTACACAAAGTCAAATCCGTATTTTCTCATAGAAGGTAAAAGTTATGACACACATCTTAAAACGCACACTGACCAGCAGTTAATTTTTGCCCATGTTCCAATTCTATGTCAGTGTGCCAACACAGCAATAGCTGAATGTGGCAACAATGTATGTGCAATTAAGTATTATTACAAATTATAAATTTTGGTAAATATATGACCCATGGCTCAGTACAGATGACCAATACGATTTTGACATTCACAGGACTGTGCATCACGATATATTCTTATAATAAAAGCCAACAAGATGCACTATTTCTCAAATTTATTTGATAAAATACCCTACAATTTTTGGACAAGTCCACTGTCCATCATCAGGAATATCTCAACACTGTATACACACAATAGGTATTTGTTATGCTAGTTCAGTTGGCTGTCTGCAGGTGTGGTCAGGATGGAACTGCAGTGACAAATACCTATTATGTGTACACAGTGTTCAGATACTCCTGATGATGGACAGTGGACCTGTCCGAAACATGTAGAGTACTTTATCAAATAAATTTGAGAAATAGTTCATCTCATTGGCTGTTATTATAAGACCAATATGATTGTTGAACATCCTCTTCTTCTACATATATAATCAACTCCAAATATTACTAATTTTCACCTTGAATCAAGAGTAACAATTTTTAACTGTGACACCACTAGCATGTCCAAGACTAATAGCTGAACAATCCAACTGCCTCATATATCTGCCATAACACACAAAATCAAGTACTGTACTATAGAAAACACAAAATTAAAACCCATATATTAAAAATGACTGAAAACACCATCAACACTCTTATGTTGGATAATTTACCAAGTGCAATTAATGCAATTTCTGCAACTGCATTTTTACTGCATTGTTTGTCACATAACACAGTAATCTTCTGGGCTTTTCACCTCAGGCTAATGTGTTCAGACAGATGCTGTTGTTTGAGTGCTGTGAACTGTCAGAAACACTAATAAATTTTCATTGTTACACCGTGCATGTTGTCAAGTCACTCAATAATTATACCAATTAATGCACTTATATAAAATTACACATTAAAACACTAAAACTGCTCCAATATGTTTCAGTCCTAACACCATCATCAGGGAGCTGTATTTCTTTGCCTTGCTAAAGTCACATTAAAAGCCACATTAAAAACCAGTCATAAATGAACTTCGTTGTACTAGTAGGGTATTGTGGCAGCATGCCATGACAAAGTTAATTTATGACTGGTTTTAATGTGGTCTTTAAAGTGACTTTAGCAAGAAAAAGAAATACAGCTCCCTGATGATGGTCTTAGGACCGAAACATATCGGAGCAGTTTTAGTGTTTTAATGTGTAATTTTATATAAATGCATTAGTTGGTATAATAATTGAGTGACACTAATAAATGTTTAAAAACCCACAAGCCACAGCATACAAACTTTCATAAACCCTGCATGCGGCCAGTGGGCCTGAGGGCACATAAGAGTGACATACAAACACATCCAAACTTAGCATAGCCAGCACCAGCAGCAGCCAAAGCACAGCACAGAATTCGGTGCCAACTGCTGTGGCAGCAAGAAAAATGCTCTTCACAGATTCCACACCCTATCCAGCAGGCAACACGTTATGCAGACATTAACATTAGCCGCAATAAATACATTTGCACAAAAATGCAACTGTTGGCCGTCCAAAAACAGCAACAGTGTTCAGGTATATGCATGTATATCACCACTCAAGTATTCATAGTTTAATTAACCTAAATATTATGCTCATGATGAAGTTCAAAGGGAGTCTGCCATATTCTATGCACAACCAACACTGCCCATATACTTTGCCTTTTCTCTGACCACATCATACCTTAGTTCATTCATTTCCTCTCAGAATTATGAAGGATTTTGTAAAAGGAAACTATGATATAATTTAAACAGAAATTTAAAATTCTACATCCTTCCTACCTCATTTCAACATGTCACAAGTTCTAATCCTTTTTGATTGTATATTTGTAATAGCTGTACACTGTTTGAATGTCTATAATCAATGATTATTTATATGCATTGAAACAATTTATTTTTTTTTCCTTTTTTCTCATCAATGTAAAGACATTAAGTTCCTTAATCACTTCAGAAGTTCTCATTTAATATCTATAACTGCCAAACTCTCTCTTTATCTTTCTTCCCCCCCCCCACCTCCCCAGCCTCCAAAGTTAGTTACTTTTTATGCTACCTTGACAATTACCATTCCAGAAAAATTTTATCTTCCACCAGTACCACCGTGAGAACCTTAAACTTCACCAAATAAAAGTGCTAAATGATGTGCAACCCCACAGAATTCTCTTGTTTCCGTACTTTCATTACTGAAATAATAATAATAATAATAATTCTCAGTTGCCATAATATTGCTAGCACAACTTCATACTCTTAAGTTTCGTACCAATGCTACAGTTCTGTACAGGATAAAAATTAAACTAGTGCCATCTTATAGCTGGCTGGATCCATTCCTCTACAGCCATTCTATCTTTGCGCACCTTGGCTGTCAACAATAAAATCCTTAATACGTTATTAATTAAAATTAAAGATAATATAAAATGTTTTAACAGTGCTAAAAACTAACATGTCGAACACACAGGAGAAATCAAAGGCAAAATAGCTACCCCATGACCATAACCCCAATTCATTTACCTTTTCCAGGTGCTCTTACCTGTTTTGCCACAAATGTAACAGTTAGGCACAACAATATGCCTTCTAAGGTAGGACAAAAGGACTGTGTGTAAATGTTTTTGGTGACGGCTGATAATTATATATACATGACTACTATTTTGCACACTAAAAATCATACAGTTTTTCAAAATGTAACATTTTGGAAACTGGATATGTTTCCATCATAAAGTGTATGGATCAAAAAATCTCTACTCTGTTGGGCCTATTAGGAACAACTGGTTCCAGAACTCAACATAAAGGGTTACACCTCACATAATAGCATTTCTGACCTTCACAGTCTGCCTGACAAATATGTTTTAAGGTGAGTGTATCCTCACGGCACAAATCTAGGATTAGGAAATATAAAAAATCTGGAATACCTGATAACATATAGTGGTAACAATAAGACAGAGCTCTGAAATTAATACAATAATGAACTGCACGATCTAGAAAGTTTCCTTTAAACAATTCAATACTTTATTCAGTAATCCTGGGATGCAAACATACTATTTCTCTGATGTTCCATGATGTCTGCAGCACCGTCATATCTGCAAATCAATATGGCTTAAATGTGTAACTGACTTGAAAATTCACAAATAATTTTTGATCAGCTGTTTTCACATTTTCTGTAAGAAGTACTGAGAACTTGGAAGATAAAAGAAAACTACAGATTAATAATAAAAAAATTGTTAACATGGAGCTGATTTGGTATCGCCACATATTCTTATGGACGGCCGCAGTCCTTTGTGTTAATTCCAGGAACCCTAGTCTGCTACGAATGGCAACAAAATAAGAATTACACACAAATATGAAACACTTATGTCCTTAGTATGTCACAGTATCTGTGTTCTGTTGGAAGACATTACACTAGGACGCTGAAAGAATTCTTCACAATATGCGAAAGTTCAGTCTTTTTTTTAATGGCAAAATACCATCCACATTTATTTTACCTTACAGAGAGAAATGATGGATATGATATGTTTCAAACTAAGTTTCCAGTAAAGGAATCTCCCAGAATACAGACACAATCACATACATGTCTTTTAATATCATATAAACTTGTCCTTAACAAGAAAAATATGTGAAACTGAGAAACACAACAAGTGATCACATACAAGCTCTGACATGAGATATTTTAGACACAAAACCAGACCACAACAATCTTGGACATCTTATTCTGCTATGTATAATGCTTTCAGCATATTTGCTCATCATTACCTACTCAAAATTGACACTTGCCTGTACGCGATGTATAGCATAATCATCAACAGTGACCTCCCTGCTTACTGGCACCTATGTAACTATTAGGTTAGACGGATTGTCATCACTTGCAATTACACTTCTTCCCATAATGCCATTTGTGCTATAGCACTCATGAACACATACATTAATATCGATACAGAGAAGGTCGTGGCAACTATAGTTGCTGCACTCACACCAAAGGGTTCCACAGTTTCAACACAACTATCTAAATCAATGGAACGCAGTAGACAGCTAATCTCGAAACATATACAAAACCTGTGCACACTTCCTGTTTGTGATGATTAACAAAAGAGGAGGCATTCACCAGTCTGGTGATTTGAAATGTGATTATTTGGCTTTTCATCTTATTCCATACCTTCGCTTCAACACTGAAACGGTAAATACAAATGTGAGGAAACACATGCATATATTAACTAGCAAAGCAAGTTCTGTCTTCAACAACTATGGTGGTCCAGACAGCTTCCCTGAATCCTAGCAACAACACTACAAGCAATGTGTAGTTCATACCATGCCAGACAGCAGTTTTGTTGATAACATATTAACAAACCTATCCGGAGCAACAGTTTTACATATTTGGCACATGGAATTTAAATTATATGAAGTACATCTTCACGGTCTTTATGGTTGTTCCGTGCACTAATAGTATCAAGTCCTTCATTTGTCCCAGATAATGTAAACAAATTATTTTAATTTTTAAATTTTAAAACGTTTAAAACTATAATACTTGCTCCAACATGTTTCGGTTTACATAAACCATCACCAGGGAGCTACAGCCTGTGCTTTGCCAAAGTTACAATATTGATTGCAATACACAAGCCGTTGTTGAAGTATTCAGTATTATGGCTGCATATTTCGTTCAGTCCTGTTGTGCGTGTGTATTATGCACAAACGCACAACAGGACTGAACGAAATATATAGCCATAATACTGAATACTTCAATAACGGCTTGTGTATTGCAATCAATATTGTAATTTTGGCAAAGAGCAGGCTGTAGCTCCCTGATGATGGTTTATGTAAACTGAAACATGTTGGAGCAACTATTATAGTTTTAAATGTTTTAACATTTAACAATTAAAATAATTTGTGTGCATTAGTTGCGACAAATAAAGGACTTGATATGAAGCACAATTTCATTTCCCTACCTCGCATGTGATTCTAAAGCACAACAGGAACTGCACATATCAATAGAACGGTTACAAACACTCACATATCCAAAAACACACAAATGTTTTCACACAAAGTGGCTGTTAAAAAGTGTCCTGTCTTAATGGAAACTGCAATGGCATAACAGCGTCTCATAAAATTCTGCAATATCAAACATAATAAAGATCCACCCTGTAGTTCTCAAGCAGATATAAACATAAGGGCTACAGGATGTGATTTAAATAGGTGATCCACAGGGTACATATGTACCTAAAATGGGATACCAAGGCCAAACATGTCACAACTTATAGAGTGACTACCTTTCTCTCTTTCTGTACCAGTGTAGTTAAACAAAAATACATTTGAATTAAAGGGGGATCTTCCATGACATGGCATAAGCACATTTAATTGTTATAAACAATACAACTTTAAATAATGGCACTGATGTACAGCACCAGGATGTAAAATACAAAAATGGCTATAATCATGTTTGCAAAAAGCAGTGTACCCCACAGTAAACATGGGATCATCCTTAGTCCTCATTTTCACCACATGCATCACAATCCATACAAATTCAATTTTTTTGCAAGGTACAACTGTAAAACATGCTTCAACCCCAATTTTTGTTATCTAATATTTGATCTGTATTTCACATGTTGTAAATATATGATTATGGTCAAACCCCAATATAGCACCCCCTGATATAGCACCACCCTCATTTAGTGCCAATGAAAGCTATTATACATATTTTAATTTACCGCCACCCTCAATACACCGCCACAAACTGCGGTGAACAAACTGTGGCGCTACATCATGGTATGACTGTAGACTCAATTAAGCTTTAGCTTTAATAAAATATGAAACACCACACTAAAGGCACAGTTACACTACAGCTATAAAATCGTGTGACTGCTGCACATGGTGGCTGCAGTAACCTGTGCCTTCACTGCAACGGCTGGTTTTTTAGCCAAGCAACCTGCATCCAACAAAGAGCACAGCTCATTCTTGAGACAAACACATTTGGTTTTCATTTCATCAATTGTAAAAGCTTGCTTGTGATAAGGAAATAAAGTTTGTACAGTCTGTATCACATAACAGATGTTTTAAAGATACATTTATTATAATTTGAACCAATAAATGCACACAATTTTATTAACATCACAATATCACCACAATACACCAGTTCCTACATGTTTCGGGTCTCACTAGCCAGTGAGGCCCGAAACATGTAGGAGCTGCTGTTAAATTTTCCGTCACGTCAAATGGCTATTAACAAATGTCCAACCATATGCTTTCGAACAGTTTCAACTATATGTGGTTGGACAACAGTTTATAGCCATTTGATATGCTGGAAATTTAACAGTTAAGATGGCACTCCTAGATGATGGCACCAACCAGCACCAACAAGCGCCAAAATAAATTATAGTATTAGTCAAACAGCATAACTTGGTGTATGAAAGGTGGTTCATTAAACGTTGGTTTGATGAAGGCAAATTAGTACACCGGTGACACTTAATAGACAATCTTTTTTAAAGAGCGTCACTTAATGACCAGTCAGCTGCTAAAATTATATGGCTTCAGGGATACAAGAATAAATATGGAGCACTGGTTGAATGGCATTGAAAGAACGACACCAAAGTACTTGGAGAAAAACCTGTACCAGTGCCACTATGTCCACCACAAATCACACATGGACTGGCCTACAACTGAACCCGGGTCTCTGAGGTGACAGGCTGGTTAATAACTGCCTGAGCCATGGCATGGCCAAACTTACTACTGTGTGGTAACATTTCTTTGAAAATAAGTTACAGCAACTTTCTGTAAAAAGTTAAATAGTAACATATCAGCTATGTATATCTTCTTCAGCTTCTATTACGATGATGATGACAAATAATGAAACACTGGAACTAAACACATGAAATTAGAAACTCGATGAGTCATTAATACACAGCTGGCTGTTCATGGTACAACTGGTTGAAACAAGACAGTGATCAAGATTATAGTGATGTGCCAGTCACATGTCATGAATGCCATCCACAACATATGAGCACAAATGAAACCCTGATATTAATTCCCCACAACTTGTTCTTACAAACACAGAGGGACTTTTGAATCACAATGTACCTATACAATATATTATACAAAATATTGTTTGAAGTCAACAAAAATTATTACAAATACAGTTAAGGTCCTACAAGAGTGGCTGCACTGTATTGCAGCAGTTAACAACACAGGCCTTATGTGTTTGCCAGTGCAGTCACTATGTGCAGCAGTCACTAGCAGAAATGTTCCTTAAGAATTGATTATCATTTCCACCAAAATGTAGGTGTTCATGAATTTATTATAGGCTATAAATCTACTCACACCCATTCACTGTCAAGCACATTCTTTGTCTCATACTTTACCTTCCCAAACATATAAAAGCTTAGCTGAGGATCATGAAATTCTTAGAGACTATCGGTTCAATACCGTATTGGGACCCACATTCCACTGTTTTCGTCCCTTCTGTAGTAGTGTGGCCGATTATCTCGAAACACTGTCACAGCTGGGAAAGGATGATCTTGGATGTACTTCAGTGTTGCCCGAACCTATAATAAGGACACAGGGAAGTTATTACTGACGGAAGAGTCAAAAAACCAACTAGATGCCACTTGATATTTTATTGTACTTTTTATAGGCTCAAGATGTTTCAAGCACTACAACGCCCATCATCAGCTGCTCGCGACTATGATGTTGTTTGCCACATTGGTCGTGTTGTTCTTGGTTTGCTGTATGGTGGAGGTGAGGTGCGGTTAGGCTGGAGTAGTGTCCGGGGTGCTACTACTCCAGCCTAACTGCACCTAACCTCCACCATACAGCAAAACAAGAACAACACGACCAATGTGGTAAACAACATCACAGTCGCGAGCTCCTGATGATGGACATAGTAATGCTTGAAACATGTTGAGCCTATAAGAAGTACAATAAAATATGGGATATGACACTGTGTCATTCAGTAAACAGTGCAAAACAATTCAAAGGAATGTACAGCCTTCATCTTTAAGAGTCAAACATTCAAAGAAGAACAGAAAGTAATAATTTAACTTTTTCTCACTTTGGAGGCCCTTCATGTAATGAATCCAAACTCACAAGAATGTAAAATTTTAAATGTTACTATCACATTCATAGCATAAGTCAATGTTGACCTAAATGCAGTTTGTGAAACCCACTGTTGTGTCAACTGATAATGTGGTAATCTGATAATATGCTTCAGTATTTCCAAAATAAACCTATATAGCCATAACAAGCAGATGAGGATAGCACAGTTGGTACAGTGACTCACTACAGGCTGGAGAGTCCGGGGATCAAATCCTGGTAGGGGTGAGATTTTTCCGCACCCGTCCAGACCAAACCTGGCCCCAACCCAGCCTCCTATACAATGGGTATGGGGTCATTCCTGGGCATAAGATGGTGGGGGCATGGTGTTAACCACCCATCCCATCTAGCACTGGGATTAAGAAATGAGTAGAGCTATACCACTATCCCCTCTCTGTGCCTTCTAGGCAAATTAAAGGATGAACTTCACTGTTTTACAGTCATGATGAAACCTATCCACTACACCTTCATCATGAATTCTTTAGTGCCATTCTCCAAAGATACAGATGCAAAAAGACACTATTTAATCCTCAAATGCAGAACAAATGCAGTGTGGGTCATGGCTGGATATCTGAACCTCATGAGCTTATTCTAGAGGGCATTCCCACCATATAGGTCACATAACATAGATCTCATTACTTAGCCATTTTTTATACCACCAGAAGGCTATGAACTGTAACAGCAACCAATACAATGTAGTCAGAGATCAGTGCTGCCACACAATTGTCATCTACATAATTCATATTAACAATTTAAAGCATTCCAAAACTACATGTGTGCACCTGCATGCCTGCATGTATAATCAGCCTTGCAGGATACACACAAAATCATTCTCTGCCTTGCACTAAACAAAAGACAATTCAGGAATACTCTTACATCATAAATCTTAGATGGCTTAATTTTTGTCAGTGCTGAACACAGGAAAATAGTCAAATTACTTAAATACAGAGTGGGCCAAAAGTAGGTATACAGTATATATAGTTAACCTTTAGACGCCTAATGTCAACTATAGTGCTCGTACCGCACCGCTAACCTCTAAAGTTGCATTTTATATATTTATTCAACAAATATAGGTACTGAATATTTTAGACATGGTGTACACTCTCCGTTTTTTTCTCTTCAAAATGCAGTTTGTTTCATAATTCTAACATATTTGGTTCCTGTATTATTCACATTTTATATACAGGATGTGCTAAAATAAAAAAAAATAATTCTGGCGCCAAAAGGTTAATTACTGTATACTTACTGTATATCTACTTTTGGCCCATCCTGTATGATAAACTAGACAGTTTACAGTAACCTGCTACCTACATATTCAAGGCAGTGACCCAAATCATAGCCATTATGTTACACACCAAAAGACAGTACTCATCACAGAACCTCAAATTTCAAATCTCTATACTCCTTTTGTGACAAGGCAACATACACAAAATTTACTGTGTGTAAGTGCCACGTACTTTGAAAACCACTACATCCAAAATGAAGTAGATGTCTTTATAATGCAGGCTTGAAAGTGCTGTAATTTAAATACATGTTCAAACACATTAGTATCCTAACTCTGCAGCTATATTTGTATCTTTTTGCAATGCTGAGGTTTTCTAACAATACCTGCATGACAAAATGAGGCGGCTCTACTTCTGGTGATGTTGACAAGTGCTGCAGAATGAACTCATCCGACTGTTCAAGCCATAGGTCAACACCCCGCAGAGGATCATAGTTAAATGGACCAATTCGTAACAATCCCAGCTGGCAATCATACACATCCAACACCTAACAAAATCACACCAATTAATATTCACAATGATACAAAACTTTGGAGTATGGTAACAGACTATGTGAAACATAATACAATAATAACAGATTTCCTGAATTTCAGTACTAAATAATGTGACTAATACTAGTACAAACTCAAGCAAAACATTGTACTTAGTCCTAATGCAGGAATGAACCAGTCAATGTCTGGTGTTTCTAGTATGATATGTGGCATATCCATATAAACCTATTTTACGTTACATTCACTAATAGGTCAGCAAAATCAATTCATGGCTGGCTGGAGTTTTGTAGCATAAGACTGATTCTCTCATCTGTGGAAAATGAAATGATAACTACTCGCAAGAAGGAGCAACAGAGCTCACTCAGTATCACCTGCTGTCCACCTGTAAGGTGTCGTGCACTGCGCAGTGCCTGGTCAGGGCCCTTATCTGGAAATGTTGCTGGGAACAGTTCTCCAGTTTTAACATTTACACCTGATAACAAAAAACAGTGTTATGTAAACACCATACTTAAGATACTGGAGAGAATATTTGGTCTGCGAGGGAAGGAGTCAGAGGAAGCTGAAGAAAACTGTGTAGTGAGAAGTGCCACAATTTTAAGCATCATCAGAATAATATTAAGAAGTTCAAATTGCAGATGATGAGACTGGTAGTGCTTAAGCACTGATGAGGAAAATGACACATGCAAAAAAACATTTAAGTTGGAAAACCTGAAGCAAATAGACCCAGGCACTGATAAGAAGATAATATTAAAATCCGTACAACAAGAACCAACAGGATGCACTATTTACTTTCAATTTATTTCAGTAATTAACCTCTACATGTTTCGAACAGTAAGCCTGCTCAAAACACGTAGAGGTTAATTAATGAAATAAATTCGAAGTTAATAGTGCATCCTGTTGGTTCTTGTTGTACAGATATATCACGGTGCACGGTCAATAAAATATTTAAAAAATAATATTAAAAGATATTAAAAGATAAACTGGATGTAAAAAATGTGAACTGGTGCAAATGGCTCAGGACAAGTTGTGGGTTCTTTTTACATAAAAATGAACCTTCAGGTTAAATAAAAGGCGGTAAATTTGACCAGCTGAGCATGCATTTCTCAAGGACTGTCCTACATGTAATGCAGGTACAAGAACATTTCCTGTAACCTTCAAATAACCCAAATAATTAAACTGCATTACATTATACACATCATTACCAAGTGATGACAAACATGCAGATATGAACATTCAAAAGCTTATCAACATTTTAATCTGAGTATGCACCAGCCTGCTGCACCTGACAACCTCCATGATTTTCTAGTGCTCTGTGGTTTTAAAGGTGGTAGTTATTAAGACCATATTCTTTTGAGTTCTAGCAGTGTGAGTTGTGGAATAAATGTTCAATATTTTGTATAAATTTCCTGCTGTAATCACCACAGTAGCACCATGCATGGAACCCTATCTTAACCTAATGTACAGCAATATTAATTCATAAAGCCACTAAAACCAGATGAAAAAATTCAAAGACAATAAAGCAGCACCCTCAAGCAGCTATTATGCCTTTCAAGTCAGTCCACCTTTTCCTATTTCGACAGAAGCATCTACACTTCAGACTACAATCGCCCCAGTCTGTGGCAGGCATCTTGAAACTCATTCTAAGCTTATAACTGGTAAGTTTTATTCTCTTTTTGTTTTATACACACATACACACACACACACACACACACACACATACACACACACACACACACACACACACACACACACACACACACACACACACACACACACACACACACACACACACACACACACACACACACA
>Ga0131853_10011843_pt1 | contig 15956 bp, 18 predicted proteins | sample TergutLab28metaG_FD_92764 | JGI IMG/M metagenome (GOLD analysis project Ga0131853, IMG submission 92764) | Labiotermes labralis P1 segment gut microbial communities from Petit-Saut dam, French Guiana - Lab288 P1 (version 2) (version 2) | ecosystem: Host-associated > Arthropoda: Insects >...
AATTTTCACTAAACAAAGAGAAATTTTTGTCCAAATTACAACCCCCCCCCGAACCCCCCTACTGGGGGGCTACCCCCCCCGGTCCCCCTTTTTTTTGTCCCCCAACGAAATTGTTTGCCCCCCCCCCCCCCGAACAAAATTCCTGATCATCACCACATACTTCTACGTTGTTTCCAATTTACCGTCTGCATGACGTTAATTACTGTGTTGTCTGAATAACTGATAGTAGTGTTACATGAACCACTAACTAATTTACGCCATGAGGACAGTATTAGTGTGTTTCTTCACTGTATTGTTGCTTTATTGTGGACACAAATCTACATTCAATTGAAGTCATCTTTGTACACTCTGTGCTCAACATGGTGGTACTGCGCACATCTGACGGTTTTATTATTTGTGTCCCTGCACTAAAAATTTACAGCTTCTGTATAAAGATAAAAAAAAAGGTAAAGTTCACCCTATAACAGGCCACGAAGGCCCAGAGGGGGAGTAGAGGTATAGCTCTACTCTTCCTTGAACCTCGATGCTAGATGGAGGTGGCCAACGCAGCGTCCCAGCCGCTTTACCCCCAGGAAAGATCCGGTACCCATTGTATAGGAGGCTGGGTAGGTCTCAGGGCCGGTCTGGACGGGTGCGGAAAATCTCGCCTCCCGCCGGGATTCGATCCCCGGACCGTCCAGCCCGTAGCGAGTCGCTATACCGACTGAGGAGCCAAAAACATGGTTTCTCTCTCTCTCTCTTTCTCTCTCTCTCCCTCTGTCTGTAAGAGGGACATACATTTGTGGTGTGTGACAACAGAGTACTGGCTAGAAAAAAGAAAGTAACGGAAGACTGTATAAAATAGCATAATGAGGACCGAATTTGGGCGACATAATCCCGTTGTGCTAGTTCCAATCTAAGACGCACAAACACAACACCCGAACACTATATTTTCGTTTATTGCTGTTGCACGGCATTTTTCGTTCGTTCCATTCCATTATCAAGGAGCAGAGGATAAAAGTACATACACGAAAAGTGTGCTATACAAGGGGCCTGCTTTCTCTTCCTCATAATGGTAGAATGAGTGACCATAACATGTCGCAGAATGTAATGAGAAACGAAACTATATTGTTCGGGCGTTATCATTTTGCGGGTTATTTTGTTAATGATAATGATGACCTTTATAATTTCCACTCTTAACCCGACAATTTTAGTGATTAATTGAAGGAGAATGCAATGGGTACAATTTGTAGCACGCATGTGTGAGATGAAAAGTGCTTACCAAAGTTTAGTCATACATTTTGTAGGGAAGATAATGTGCGAAAACCTAAGAATAAATTGGAGGTTATTGCCATGTGGCTCCAATTTTATGTACAGTATCTCAGAGAAGTGTTGGTCCGAGTGGCCGCGCGCTCTAAGGCGTGGGTCTGCGGCCGCTCGCCTACTGAGATTGTGGGTTCGAATCCCGCCGGGGGGCATGGATGTCTGTCTGTTGTGAGTGTTGTGTGTTGTCAGGTAGAGGTCTCTGCGACGAGCTGATCACTCGTCCAGAGGAGTCCTACCGACTGTGGTGTGTCGTATGTGATCTATAAACCTCATGAATGAGAAGGTCATGGCCCGCGTTGGGCCATATCACCAAAAAAAAGTCTTAGAGAAGTATAGACCAGCCATCTTTGGCTCATCATAGGATACAACAGCAGGCTGTAATGAACGTGACAGTGACCTATCTGGGAGTGTACCTAGGAAATGTGGAAGGAAAATTCCTTAACCATGATATTACTTAATTTTTCTCACAACCTGATTGTATCCTTTTGTTACAGACAATGTTGACAGCAATCTCAATGAGCGCTATTGCGACGAATGGCGTGGTGCCAGGCGGGGGGTCGTACTTTATGATCTCAAGGTCACTGGGTCCAGAATTTGGTGGTGCGGTAGGGATGTTATTCTACACGGGCACCACATTAGCAGCAGCTATGTATATTGTGGGAGCTGTGGAAATAATTCTGGTGAGTACTGTACGAATGACCATGAAAACATAGCAGTTAACAGGATTGCCATACGTCCCGATTTGGTTGGAATGTCCCGGATGGTATGTAATTTTGTCCCGGTCAGAACAAAAATTGGCGAAATGAAAATTTAAAAAAATAAAACAAATGGAATATGAACATAAGACATGGTAATGGTTAAGTTGGCAACACCCATCACGGAACTACGTCACGCATCAGTGCACTCAGTCTAAAAACAATCAGGAAAATGATTGTAATTTGTGCGTGACTGTTATTATTTTAAATTTTTACCCCTCTACCTTTTCAGTATTTAACATGCCGAAAAGAAATAGTAAACTTACTGAAGAGTTACAAAATAAAACATATTTGTTTAAAAAAAAAGTGGTCAAATTGATAGGCACACATGCACAAGCAGTGTGTCTGATGTGTCACTTTCTCAGGGCAGGCGTTATACGACTGACAACAGCCGCCAGTTCTTGTAGACCATGGATCAGAGTTGTTGTAGACTCTGTAATCATTTTTAAAAGCGCCGATGCAGTTGACGAAGACCTGCCAAGCTGACATTTCGTTGAAATAAATGTTAGGTTCGCTGAAGCAATTTCTGCCCTTTCCAGAACGTAGCTGGAGACTGTTTTTCGCGCAATGTGATTACGTCAGTGAAAATGGATGACCTTCGTGAAGATTTAAGTAAATCAGATCCTGTGACCATAATGACTGATGCTGCCAACAGAAAATGACTCCAAATTATACCTTTTGTAGTACGATGATTTGTACCAGAACAAGGAGTGAAAGTAAAACTTTTAAAATTTTCATTTCCTGATGGAACATGACAAATAGTGACAGTCCATCTGGCATCAGTTATTAAAAGCCATGACGTATGAAGTAAAGTTTTGGGGTTTTTGTGGTGAAAATTTTGGAGACTTAACCTTTACCGTGCTAGCGTGGAGAGTATGGTGAGCTCCTAATAATACCAGCAGATGGCAGATTGGATTTAATTTGGCATTAAAAGGGTTAAAATGGAGAGGGAAAAACAATGTTTACAGCCTACTTAAAAAAAATATGTAAAAAACAAAAATACCTATAATTATTACAATGTGTTATATATATATATATATATATGTATATATATATATATATATAAATATTGTGAGAGTGTTGTTATGTCATTACTGTTCATAGCTGCCTTGAAACTGTGGTTAATGCCTTCCTTATTGAAAGAGGAGCTCTTGTGGACAAAGTTTACAGTACTTTAAAATTTTGCCCATACTTTGTAAAACAGGGGACAATCCACAAAACGTTGGTTTTACAGGAGAAGCAAAAAAATATATGTTGAAGACACTTTCCTCTTTGTTGCAAATAAACTATTTGAACAGACAAATGTAATAGCTGAAACAGGAAAGTTTCTTTAATATCTGTTTTTTCCCTTCTCCTGTAAAACTGATGTTTGTTGGATTATTGTTTTATGTGTGACTCAGCTGAAAGAGTTTTATGAGTTTGTTGGCTGTGAGTTCAGAAGGGTACTGGAGCATGCTATACCCCATTCCTTTCATTACTTCCAGCTACTGAGATAATCCTTCAAATTCATGAATGACTAATACCTTATGTCTGTTCTCGGAATTCAGCAGAGGGATGATGAATGAAGCTCTTTGACTATACTTGTGGAGGAACGTACTTGTGGTTTCTTCATAGACAGTTGCAACTGTTTAATGACGTATTTTTAACTATGGAGAAAACCAAAAGCAAGTTCAGCTGACTTTGTTATCAGACTTAACAAATTTTAAGCAAATTTTAGTGAAAGTCAGGATAATAAATTTATTCCACAAGCATCCTAAAAGAAAATTTCTAAATACTCATTGTTGAGATGATCTCATACAAATTCAGAAGCTATTTTGAAGATATGTCTCTGACATTGAGCTTTGGAAATATAGCTGTGGCAGAGTAGGATTCTGTGTCTGGATGAACGACAGTAAAATTACATATCCCAAAATAGAAACATCAGCTGTAAAAATTAATGGAACATGTGGAAATGCTGTAATACTCTTTGATGAAATGTTTGGTGAAGGTATAGTTCCCAAGACACTTTGGTCTTCATACATTGATATCTACATGTGAAGAAAAATGGGTTTGACTGTTATAGTCACTCAGAACACCAGACTGTTTCTATGCCTAACCTCTGTTGTGTTGTGGAATACAGTTCATGCTTTCTAGTCACTTGCGCTCCTGTCAAAAGAGATTTTATTAATTGACAACGAAAAGGTCTAATGTGGCGCAAACTGCTCATTAAGTTGCACTCATTTTTATGAAAAGTAAGGAATAACAAGCCATTCTTGCGAAAGGTGCAAAGTACTGAGAAATACAAACGGTTTAACTATAAACCAAGTAGTCAGTGAGTTTAACTCTGCATCTATTTATACTTGAATCAGTTAAGTTGTGTCACTTCATCTGTATTCCCATGTTTTCTCTCTGATAAAAATGTAAATACTCATTTACTCATTGAGAAGAAAACCAACTAGACGCTACTGAATGGTTTATTGCACTTATAATCTGCTCAACATGTTTTGGGCATTTATATACCCATCATCAGGAGCTCGAGTTTGAGTCAAACAATTTCCCTCATCCCGGACGCATAGCCTGCTGCCCTGCACCTGACTGCCGACCACCAACAACCAAGGCATCACACACCATACGTGGTAATAACGCAAGTATAGTCTCGAGCTCTTGATGATGGGTATATAAATGCCCGAAACATGTTGAGCAGAATATAAGTTTAATAATCTGTTCAGTAGCATCTAGTTGGGTTTCTTCTCTACGCTTACATAACGATGCACGGACAAACATACGTCAAATACTCATTTACTCATTTATTTATTTTCCATGTATCATATACAGATATACACACCATAGATTTGGAAATAGTCATATGATAATAGTAAAAAGCATCTGTTATAGAAGATATTTGTCTAAGTATTTAAATTACATAGATAAAAATTTAATCTAGTAGTAATTAACAATAGCAACAAGAATTATAAGTTAAATGTAATAAATAACTTGTGTAATAAACGTAAAATTAATATATAAGTTTCATAATGTGCTTTCCTTGTATTCATAATATTCCTCCATAAAGTAAAAAGAATGATGATAAAGGAACCTTTTTAGAGTGGATCTGAAATGCTTTGGATTATGAACTAAAGCTTTTAAATATTGTGGGAGGTGGCTGATTATCTTAATGTCTGATATATAAGGCCCCCTATTGTATTTTGTAAAATTTGCTAATGTGGGATGAAGATTCCAATTCCAGTTCCAATTTTGTCCTAGTTTGAAACAAGAATATGATGGTAAGCCTAACCTAGGATTTGTACCTCTTTTAAAAAACTTTTTTTTTTTCATTTCATTTCATTTATTTGAATTCATTGATCCATATTTGTACATGTCCTTTGGATATGGAATTTGTCAATAAGTTATATTAACGTATTACGTAGAATTTGTGTTGACATAAATATATACATGTACAAAAGAACTGATAAACATTAAATTAAAATACTGAATTTAAATACAGGGTTTAACGTAAATAAATACGTGTATAAAAGAACTGATAAACATTAAATTAAACTACGGAATTTAAGTACAGGGTTTTATATGTAATTTTGTACATGTCAACAACAATCATGTTGTTGACATGCACATAAAGTAACAAACTTTATTTAAAATATGTAATGGATTAATTATTGGAGAACACCAATATCATATGTAGCATCTCTATCAATATACAGTTCAACAGAACACCAATATCATATGTAGCATCTCTATCCATATACTCTTCAACAGAATAAAACGAGGTTTTTATAAGAAACCTTTTCAATTCAAATCCTATTAATGTGTGATTTTCCATCATGTGTATTGTATTGTTTGTTTACAGACATATATAGCACCAAGTATGTCAATTTTTGGGGATTTCACTAAAGATGCCAGTATCATGTACAACAATTTCCGAGTGTACGGTACGTGTCTGTTACTGATAATGGGCCTCATCGTGTTTGTTGGTGTCAAGTTTGTAAACAAGTTCGCTACAGTAGCCTTGGCCTGCGTACTGTTGTCTATCCTGGCTGTGTATGTGGGCATCTTCGTCAACTTTAACGGCAATGATAACCTTTTGTAAGTACTGCCATGACTGTACATTTAGATGGTCAGACACTGAAAACATAGCTAGTTACATGGCTATCAAGAATTGACACCTGTTTAATATTTCATTTTGCGCATTCGCGTGCAGTGACTGGATCACTCATACCGATTACGCTTATTGCTTTGAAGAAAATGTTTAACCAGGCACAACAATAAGACAAAAAGAAAAACTTCAATAAAAATATAGTATTAAATGTGCTACAGAATACAATGAAATGTCTGTAATGTTTTTCAAAATGTAAATTAGTGATATCTCACTAGAGTGTAGTGTAAAAACTTGTAGAAGTGGTGTGTTTTAAAGGTTTTGTATGAACTACCTGATGATGAGGGCCGGGTAGTGTAGTCAGTATAGCAACTGGCTACAGGCTGGACGGTTCGGGGGACCGAATCCCGGTGGGGGCGAGATTTCTGCACCTGTCCAGACCGGCCCTGGGGCCCACCCAGCCTCCTGTACAATGGGTACTGGGTCTTTCCTGGGGGTAAAGAGCGGCCGGGGCGTGACACTCACCCCTCACCCCCTTCTAGCGCCATGGTCAAGAAAGAGTAGAGCTATACTTCTGCTCCCCCTATGGGCCATACAGCCTGTACAGAGCCTCAGTGCCTGTACAAGGGTGTACTTTACCTTTACCTTACCTGATGATGATTCCTTGAGAATCAAAACATGTAGCATTGTAGACTGCCATTCATTAAACAAAGTTGTGTTTGAATGTTTTATTTTGTTTTTGTTTTTACATGGACATTGTAACATATCAGGATGACTCAGAATAAGTTTCTTGTGTTGTTATTACATTACTATATAATCCTATTATACCTGCCAGATACATCAGAAACCAAAATGTAAAACACTGTAACATTCTTATAAGGGAAGTCCATGCAGTTTTCTTTCAGAGTGGTAGTTTTTCTAATTGCCTTGGTGCAATGCTGAAGGTTGGTGTAACAATTTCTTCCTGTGACATTTGGCTTACTGGTATACAGTTGAGTATTAATGTTGCTGAAGGGACTATGTGATATCCACTTTCATGAGATTCACGTCTTTTGGAATGTGATGGTGTGTCAGTTGGTAAATGGTTATGTTTGAGAGGGTCTTGCTCCTCCAAAATCTTGGTGACCATGTACCAGATGATGCTGCATCCTATCCCTGAAGAAGCCTCCATCAACACCATTGTGAGAAACTGTAGTGTCTCTTTGAGTGGTTTTGTTTTCTTCTGGGCTGAAATGTGGGGGAAAATCAATGTTCCTTGATTAACGAAGTGTTTGGAATTTTCAGCATGTGCGTTCTGGGCAAGCGACTCCTCAGAGATATAAGTATAAGTGACTGCAACAAGAATGTATCTGGCCCCCTGCATCAAATTTTTTGTGTAAATTCAACTTGTGATCCTTACTTTATGACAAATGATGTTTCCATAGTTCGTGGTATCAAGGGTCTCTCCAGTGGAGTATTTTTTGGTGAGTGTACACTTGCTAAGCTGAGGGTTATGATTAGGTGATGCCTGTAAGTTTAGAGTTTGCTTTAAAAAGTAAATCCTCTATGGACACTATATGGTAAGTAAATTCAGTCAAATACACAACTATAAATATATGGCTAATCATTTAGCCATATATTTATAGTTGTGTTTTTGACTGAATTTACCTCAACATATTGTTTAAACACACAACGGAGATGGCATACCTCAGAATTATGAATGCTAGTCAGAGCCCCATCCACAGATTTGAAAGCTTAAAGAGAAAGTTATATAATTGCAACGCTAGCATCTATTTCAATAGACAATGTCTCAAAGAGGAAACTAACCCCTACCTATGCAAAAATTAAGATTCCCAACACATCATCAGCATGTAAACACATGCAACACAAAGTGACCATTATGAGAATCAAAGATGAGATAAAATACTTACACACCAAAAAACAGAAACTAAACACTGATCTACCAACTAAAACCTGAACCTAGCAAACACCTGGAAAAACTCCTGGCAACTCATCCACCACACAATCGAAGACAAACTTCAAAGAGAAATCCAATCCAGATACCTGAATCTGGATAAAAAACTTAACCACTTAGCCCAGTCACAAACAAAAACCCCCCTACAAAAACACAGTTTCTACCCCAGAGTCATAAACAACACAGACATAGCATTCTCTGAGCAGGAATTAGCCCTACTACAGAAAGGGCCTAAATACAATTTACACAACAAGCCAAAAAATTGGGTACAGAACTTGACCTTAGAAGCTGAAACTGCAATAGCACACCTCAGACCGCGAAGTATACCGGAAACGAACAGCAGAACGCATAAACACCCTGTAATTAAACAACCCTCAACACACTCACAACACACACCCAGAAGCAAAGACAATCAAGAGCATAAAAACAAAACTCAAGGAAAATGAAGCCATGATAGCACACACCGACAAAGGCAACTCCTTAGTGATTTTACCCATAAAGCAATATTATTCTAAAATAACAGACTTTATATGAGCAAACAATTTCCAAACCACAGAAAGAGATCCCACCAAAACCTTTCAGTCCCAAGTTAGAAAAGTGGTAACTGACAGCAAGACACTAATCCCACAGGAAATTAGATGGAAGTATGTAAACATGAACCCCATGGCACCGACTATAAAAGGCCTAATCAAAATGCACAAGCCTGAACATCCCATCTGACCCGTGGTAAATTGGCGAGGAGCCCCAGCTTACAAACTAGCCAGACTATTCACACAAAAGATCAAACAACTAGCCCCACTACCTAACGGACGCAATGTAGACAACACTAGAGATGTAATCAAGAAACTGAACAACACCCCCATACTCACCCACTTTACCCTAGCCTCATTGGACATCACAAATCTTTACATGAACATCTCAGTAGCTGAAACCTGGAACATCATATCCAACACTCTAAAAGAAAATCTGCTAGACCCCCAGACCCAACAAGCATTGTTAAATTTGTATGATGTCATCACCCAACAAAACTACTCACAATCAGCAATGAAATCCTGATACAGAGAAACGGACTGGCAATGGGCACGCCAACATCCGACTTAATATCCGAGTCTTTTTCTACAAAACTTAGAACACCTTCATTTAGCACACCTATCAAACAAGCATAAGATCATCAATTACCTCCATTACGTTGATGACATACTGTTAATCTTTGACTCCAACCACACAAACATCCAAAACATATTAGACGACTTCAATGCAGTACACCCCAATCGAAAATTTACGGCAGAAACAGAGACTAACAACAAAATAAACTTCTTGGACGTCACCATACACAAGACCCCTACGAACTGGAAGATATCCATATACAGGAAACCCACTTTCACAGACACTATCATCCCATACACCTCCAACCACCCAGCCCAACACAAATACGCTGCCTTAAGATTTCTCTACAACAGACTGAACACATGTAACTTGCACAAGGATGAATACAAGACAGAAGAAAACATTATCCAAAACATCATGTATAATAATGCCTTCCCAATCCAAACACACAAACCACCCACTCCAGAACCACCCACCAGTGAGCTAGACAAAAAAATAGCCACCACAACACATACTCCAACACATAAATGGGTCACATTTACCTACATTGGAAAAGAAACAAATTTCATTACAAACCTGTTCAGAAAGACCAACTTCAAAATTGCATTTCGAACCAACAATACTATCCAGAGTTTACTAAAGCACAAACAACAGGTACCAGACATATACACACAATCTGGAGTGTACAAACTGAAGTGCCCCAATTGCAATAAGGCGTATGTGGGTCAAACAGGTAGAAGCTTGCAATTAAGATTCAGTGAACACAAAAATGCATTCAAGACAAACAGTCACACTTCAAACTTTGCAAAACACCTTAATGAACAAGCACACTCATTAGGATCCATCCATAACACAATGCAAATAATACAATGGCAAAACAAAGGGTCACATCTCAGCACAATAGAACATTTTTATATTTACGCAGAATACTTGAACAATAACCACTTAAACGACGAACACACCATATTCCCCAACATAATCTTTGAAGCTCTTTTAAAACCCCACCAGCCATAAAAACCCACCTCACATCCACACTCCAGAGCTACCACACCAAAAACCCAACACAAGACCTACCCCAAAACGAGTAACATAACAGATACACAGCAGTACAAGAAGCTGCCACACTGAGAGATGACACACTTCAAACACTACAAATATAAACAGTGAGCATCACTAACAGTGGACAAATTCACATAGTGCAAAATCAAGAGGACAGTGCACCACACACAACACATATTCTAGTGAATAACCACAAGAAATACAGTGGACCCAAGCACAAGGACTCAATAATACGACACCAATTTGAGTGTACAACACAATGGAGAGAAGACTACACACACACATACACACACACACACACACACACACACACACACCAAGAACAAGAACTCCCAGACACCCAAGAAACTGAGGAAGAATTCTAGAAAACAACTTCCATGTAAGTACTATTTACCCACTACCTTAGATACATATAAACAAAGGCACACACCACAAAGGTTTACCCATTTCTACATTTCACACACTTGTTCTCTCTCCCATAGAAAACCAAATGTGCCAAGCCCACGCACACATAGCAAAAACCCTGGAGCCAGACCAACCCCCTGCCGAGAACAAGAAGCTCCAAAGAATAAGGAGAAGATGTCAGACTAACCAATCCCACAAAAACCACCCCCTCTCCCCAACATAGGAGCATATAAGATACCACACCTGCAATCACAGTTTCCTCCTAACCCTACACCTACCCGACTGGAAAGATCCACTCCCAGCTACCTACAAATTCATTGACCCAATAGACATCCCACCAAATTTAGCTTAACAAAAGCACATGAAATGATGATGAGAGCTCAACATCACCACGCGGTTTAGGCATATTATATAAAACTCTTTTAGCAAGAAAGTTGTCAAAACCTGAAGATGGCCGCTATAGGCCGAAACATGTAGTTTTTCCACTGCTAATAAACACCATCATTTAGCCATATATTTATAGTTGTGTTTTTGACTGAATTTACCTTACCATATAGTTTAAACACACAACAGGGATGGCACACCTCAGAAGCTCCATGGACTCATTATAATTCTAAATACAGTAGAAGCCAATGAAATCAAATTTTGCTATCAGACCAAAAGTATCAGAACATAACGATTTCATTTGAAGGAACCGGTTCTTTGACATAAGAATGTGAAAAATTAACATTGTCTGCAAAGTATTAATTACACTTTTCATTATAGTTTACATTTACATAATTAATTTCTTTGACCAAGTATCAGTCCACATCACAATACGGGTAATTCTAAAACAGATCTAATGATCAAGATATATAATAAGGTATTTAAAATCTCACTTTCACTACTAACTGTATAGAAGCAGTGTAATTTTGAATTTAATATCAGCATAATTTAACTGGCAAAGTAAATACATGCATACAAATTAGTATACATTTCATGGAAAAGAAATTTCATCAGAGTGACAGTAGTGGAATAAGTTACAATAAACACAAAATATGCAGAAGTAGTGTAACTGAAGGACTAACATCAGAATCATGCTTTACAAACTGTTATGATTTGCCATTCCATTATTGACAGCAGAATTGTGTCTGTGAAAATTCTACAAAGTCTGCAGAAAGAAATACCATATCACTGGATGCCCAGTGGTATTATAAGAAACTATTTAGCTTCTTACTGCCTTCTTCTACTTTCCAAAATGTTCATACCATTCTCCCAGATTGATCAGTGCCACCCCAGAGGGTTGTAATCCTAAAACTTACTGATGATTTTATTGTTAAATTTCAGACAACATCGAAAACTTCTTCCTGGAAGCAGGTCAGTTCATAGCACAGAGCAGGGATCCAGAACACATAGAGCCTGTACATGGACTAGTGTTCAATCAAGTGTTTGCTGACATCACTACATCCTTCACCATCCTCATTGGCATCTTCTTTCCATCAGTCACAGGTACTAAAATAAACCTTGAAGTATTGCTGCATAGTTGGTGAGATATAAAATTTCAGCTTGGGATATTAGCTTTGTCATGTCGGTAGTTCTTGAAAGACGTAACAGCTCACAGTACATACTGCATTACAGTGGCGTACCGAGGGGGAGGGTGGTTTGGGGGGGTTAAAACCCCCCCGAAATTCCGAAGGCCCTCCATAATTGTGCCAAACTTAACCTGATTGTGAAAACTGTTGAAATTAGATGAATTTAGGATGCCACCACCCCAAGATGTTTGGATAAAAGGCAGTAAAATTCTAAAACTACCTAGGTTTGCAATTTTTATACATTAGCAAGGACATATAAATTGGTTGTCATCATAAATGGTCTTAAAGTACCAAAAATTAAGAAAATTTTACTATATGAAATGAAATTTCTTGTACAAAATTACAGCTGCCTCCAGAACCCCTGACTAGGGGTCTACCGTCCCCAGATCCCCCTTCTCTCTGTCTTTTGTCCTTAATTGTTGAATTTGTCCTCAATTTGTTGAAACCCCCCCCCCCCCTGAACAAAATTCCTGGTACACCACTGAAAGCTATCAATAGCCAAGTAAAAAAAAAAAAGAAAACCATAATCATTAGGATGCTGATTGATAAAATTCATCTAGATTATAGAACATATGTTCAATAAGGTAACTCTAAAATGTGGATTTGAAAAGCTCAGTATCACTTGACAAAACTTTAATATTTGAAGGTAAGTTGGTCGTTGACATTGCGGGAGGAAAGGAAGCTGAGGGGGTTTGAGAACATGGTGTTGAGGAGAATATTTGGACCTAGGAGGGACAAAGTAATGGGAGAATGTAGGAGACTGCATAACGAGGAGCTAAATGATTTGTACTCCTCACCCAATATTGTGCGGATGATAAAATCGAGAAGAATGAGATGGGCTGGGCATGTGGCGCCTATAGGTGAGGAGAGGGGGGTATATAGGGTCTTGCTGTGGAAACCAGAGGGAAGGAGATCACTGGGGAGACCTAGGCATAGATGGGTGGATAATATTAGGATGGATCTTCAGGAGGTAGGATGTGGGTATATGGACTGGATTGGGCTGGCCCAGGATAGAGACAGGTGGCGGACACTTGTGAGTGCGGTAATGAACCTTCGGGTTCCAGGAAATGCGGGGAATTTCTTGACTAGCTGCAAACCAGTTAGCTTCTCAAGAAGGATTCTGCACCATGGAGTAAGTAAGTAAGTAAGTGATTATATATCTCACTTCCAGAATACAGTACTGCTTTCTGAAAAAATGTTAAGTTTGTGGAAGGCAAATATAAGTTGTGGTTGAAACGTGTATTCAAATCATGAATTTCAGAATTGGATTGAAATAGACCTCTATTCTTGTAAACAAAAACAAGTAATGAAAAAATGTATTGAGATGGAAGTGAATGTGTGAGAAAATGAATCTTATATTTTTGTTTATTTATTTCAGTGTTTTATTCAAAAAGAGAAGGAGTTGTTTTATTCGAAACCTGTAACAGACCTCTTACGTTTTCTGCCTTCTGACAGTCTGACAGGAGACCCTGTGGAGCTGGCACGGCTGCAGCAACATGGTGAAGATGGTCGTGGGGATCTGAGACCAGACAGATCCATGACTGTTAGTAAACTGTCGTTGGTATCTTGCAGTTTGGAGTTTGCTTCACTAAAATTGCAAGAAACAAATTTGTTACTGTGCAGTATTTGAGGTTCCCACATTGGTCACTGGAAAAATTGCTGTCCTCTGGCACATGGCACAATGCAGTCTGGCAGATATGCACCAATACTGCAGAGGGTATTGCTGCCTACCTCATTAGGGGAGACAACCTTCGAATTTCTTAGCACATTTTATACAATCTGATGTGTGGTTGCCTGTGCATTGTAATTCAGTGTGGATAAGAAACCAACTAGATGTCACTTTTGTGTTATCTTTTATTTTCTCCTTTACAAGTTGCTCTACATGTTTCAGGCAACCATGTGCCCATCTTCAGGAGCTGACGACTGCGTACTGTTATCACCACGTGTTGGTATTGTGCCTTGGTTGCAGGAAGGCTGTCAGAACCGGTTAGCAGGTAGGGTGTCCATTAAGGAGTTCGTAGCACGAACTCCTCAATGGACACACCATCTGCTAACCGGTTCTGACAACCTTCCTGCAACCATGGCACAATACCAACACGTGACGAAAACACTACTCAGTTGTCAGCTCCTGAAGATGGGCACATAGTTGTCCGAAACATGTTGAGCAACTTGTAAAGGAGAAAATAAAAGATAACACAAAAGTGACATCTAGTTGGTTTCTTATCCACACTACATTTTATACATTTTGATTAAAGGAAAGTCAGACTAGGTAGGGTGTGAGAGAGGTCACAGAAGGAAGTTACAAATCACAGTATTCTGCATTTTTACCAAACTGAATTAGGCCATAAAAACATTGTAGAAATAAACGCTGCACACATATCTTAACAGGAACATCTTGGAGAATGGATCAGGAAGGACATGCTGGCACTTCACTGTCACATCATACTTACTTACTTACTTACTTACTTACTCCATGCAGCAGAGTCCTTCTTGAGAAGCTAACTGGTTCTCAGCTAGTCAAGATATTCCTTGCATTTTATGGAACTCAAAGGTTCATTACCGCATTCTCAGGTGCCTGTCACCTGTCTCTATCCTGAGCCAGCTCGATCCAGTCCATACCCCCACATCCAATTTCCTGAAGATCCATCTTAATATTATCCTCCCATCTATTCCTAGGTCTTCCAAGTGGTCTGTTTCCTTCAGGTTTCCCCACCAAAACCCTGTACAAGCCTCTCCTCTCCCCCATACGCACTACATGCCCCGCCCATCTCTTTATTCTCGATTTAACCACCCGAACAATATTGGGTGAGCTGTATGTATCATAAAGCTCCTCATTATGCAGCTTCCTTCACTCCCCTGCTAGTTCGTCCCTCTTTGCCCCAAATATTCCCCTCAGCACTCTATTCTCAAACACCCTTAGACTGTGTTCCCCCCTCAAACTGTCACATCACATCATCTCCCTAAAGCCTATGTAATGAAAAAGCATGTACTCATGACATTGTGTTTTCTTTATACCCTAGCAACAATACTACAGCAAAGGCAGCAGGCTTCATAGTTACCACTTATATAAGGCTTCTTTATAAAGCTACATTCAGTGACTGAGAAGAAACTGGAGAAATATTTGAAGACTTGCATAGTTTATCATTATACTTACTGCAGTAACTGAAGTTGGCGATTGACGTGGTCATTCTGATGCATGTAAGCCATCACTGTTTCTTGTTGACTGGAAACATAAACACAGCAACATACATGGTCAAAACTTAAAGCAAAAAAAGAAGAAAGCTGAGTGAAGCTAATGATATATATATATACACATATATATGGCATTGTGACAAAATATATACAAGAAAAGTTTGTGGGATTCCTCAGAATAAGGTAAATATCACAAATACTCAAAACTTTAGCCATGATGAACCAGACAGGTAACACTCTATATACAGGGTGAGCATAAATTCTTTCCCTGATTACAAATATTTATTACAAGAAAACTACTGTACGTGGAATACAAACATATTTTTTTTCAAAATATAACTCAAGAAGTTTTTTTTACAACACATTAGTACACTTCAACATGTGCTCCTTTTGTTGCTCGGAGAACGTCTAATCGATAATCAATTTCTCTCCACGTGTTCTCCAACATGTCTTCAGTTATTGTAGCAAAAGCGTCTGTTATTCTTGCCTTCAAATTTGTAATATCTGGAACTGGTGTCGAA
>Ga0131853_10011844_pt1 | contig 15954 bp, 7 predicted proteins | sample TergutLab28metaG_FD_92764 | JGI IMG/M metagenome (GOLD analysis project Ga0131853, IMG submission 92764) | Labiotermes labralis P1 segment gut microbial communities from Petit-Saut dam, French Guiana - Lab288 P1 (version 2) (version 2) | ecosystem: Host-associated > Arthropoda: Insects >...
GGGGAACCGTTGCGCTGACCACGTGACACCCCTCTATCCGCAGAAGTTGGCACTAACTTCGCCGACCGGCGGCGGCCGCTCTGTCGGTATAGTTCGCGTGCGGACTAAGGCCACGGAGTTTTTTTTTGTTTATTAAACAAAACACACTCTCTGAAGTTCAGAGAGTGTGTTCCGAGGCGCCCAATTCGAATTTCGACAGGGACACTGTCTCTCCTTATTCAGGTCTCTCATGATTTGCCTGATTATCTTGAGCCATATTTGAGGTAAGACCTTAAATTACGACACGGTCGCTTCGACTTCTTCTGTAATTCATTGTCAACTGACGTTTGAAAATTCCACGCTATATATTATGATTTACTGACAGCGTCTTTTCAAGTAGACCATAAATAAGAAAGTGGGCGTATTTGCTAACTTCATTTTGCCAGTCTTCTTTACACGAAGTTATGTAACTATCATGACTGCACAAGTAATACAATTGCAATGTACATATGAAATAGAGAGACTTCTCTATGTCAAACCGCAAGTGTTTGTCAGCAACTCCTTTCGGTGACATTTAAATATTCTGATATTAATTACAAAAATATAAACAAATTGACTGCTTGAAATAACGCTTTCGCAGAAAACGTGTAGCAACAAATGACTTATTTCTTGCAGAATCTCGAAAGCTATTCCACATACGTCAGAGTTTTTCAACTTCCCTGAAAACGTCTTACAAGGTCTCGGTAATGCTGTTGCCCCTTCTGTAAAGCTCTCTGAACTTGCGAACCCATTCGACGAAGGTCTTGGTAATTGGTAATATTAATAAAGTTCGAAACGTACAAAAAAGAAACATTCTTTAACTGTAAATGACTTTACCAATTCAATGTAAAAATTTTTTTACAGGAACGATAAAAACCGAGATAGGAAAAACGTACATGTAGAAAAAGCTTTTTACTGTGCTGAAGATTATCCGCTTTTCGTAGAAACCATTGGTAAAACTCGCGGGCCTCAGGTTAGGATCAAACACGGAGGTGATCTTTACGTTCACTGAAGCAGTTGCAAATAGAATATCACCTAATTACTAATCACTAAAGGGAACTTCTCAGGACGGTTTTGTTTGTTTCTCTAAATAAAGAAAAACTGTTTTCCCGAAATATTATCTTTCAAAGGGGGAATTGGTTTTTTTCCCCTCTTGGAAACAGGGGCGGAAAGATGAAGCTGTATTCATGGCTGTCGATTTTGAATTGGTTCTGGGAAACCTGGATTCTTATTCCGTCCAATCAGGTCTGCATGAGAAGACATAATTGTATATGCCACGTTCGTATTTCATATTTAACACAACTGAGCTGTCACGTACAGCTCAAAGCAAACTTGATTTAAAAGGACAGTCAATTTATGTTGCATGAATATAAACGCGGCTCATGAGACAGACATAACCCACGCAGTTCGTCGAACTGAGATCTCCGCAGTACTAGACTGCTGGATTATAAACATACCTTCTGTCAAAATGTGTCCACTAAAAATTGCGGGGTCCTTATATTTTCATAAAAAGATAACTTGCTTAAGTGTTGGTGTAGAGAGGATTTGCCAAGTTTGTTCTGTCTCCTGTACAATTATGCTTCAGTGGATTACGACAACTTGCTCTTTCATGGGAGACATGCCCTTTAAACCTTTACAGCACGAGTTGCATTTACCGGTTACTTAAAAATTCAGTTTATACCTCACTGAAATATACATATTTCCCGTTATAGAGATTATAAATTAATGCTGTTTAATTAAATCATAGCTGTTTTTTCTGGGAATCGTACGAAATGCGTAAATACACTCCGCGGAAACAAATTACAGATTTTAACATTAAAGCCAGTGATAGCGCAATAACGCTGCTTTCAAGTTTTTATTGATTGATTGATTGAAGGGGTGGGCGAGTATCAACCCTTACACCAGGACCTAATCTCTTGTTCATGTACTTCCTAAAATTGGCTTCCTAGCAGTCTTGCACTACGAATGAACCCAAGATCTTTGTTCAGCGTTGCCTTTTATTTGTCATGAAAGAAGTTTCATGTGACGACATCCTGCTCTTGGTGGCGCGTAGTCACATGTGCTGTTGTTAGGTTTGTCGCGGAACGTTTCGTTGGTGGGGATGATTCAGTTGATATAGCGAGTCGCTACGGGCTGGACGATTCGGACATCAAATCCCGGTATAGGCGAGATTTTCCGCACTCATCCAGACTGGCCCTGAGGCACACAGCCTTGTGTACTGCACGTACCGGTTCATTCCCGGGGGTAAAGCGGCTGGGCGTGGTCTTAACCACGCACCATTTTGCGCTGAGGTTAAAGAAAGAGTTGACCTATACCTCTCTACCCTGTCTGTTCCTTCATGGCCTGTTATAGGGTGAAGATAATTTTTTTTTACTGTTTACTGTATTTAGTCTTATTTTGAGCAAGTGACTTTTCCATAGGAAATGTCCGATAAGTAATCCATCACTGTTTGAACTCATTACTATCTACCCTCAAGAATTCTCTTGTCTTTTGGCCTTCTAAAGAGCTATTAAATTATATGCGGAGGAAATATACAGATGTCAATCACGCATTGCTAAGGCGTTACCTGGATTCGTTCTGTTGTGATAGTTCTTTACGGTTAGACCGGTGTGTGTAATAATATGCTTCTCGTGTTTGTGTGTCTAATAGTGTCAGTATCCTGACCTCCTATATTCATTGTTACCCTTTATTAACATTCGGAATATTTTGGTGTTATTGAAATTCCTCCTCGAATGACATTCTATTGATAACAGTTGCATATATCGTTGTGTGTTATTTAATAAACGGCTGAGAAGGTCCGCTATCGGCAGCGAGAAACTGCGAGTTGCAGCAGTGCTTTTTACTGAACCTCTTAATATCTGAATAAAGGCTGACCAACTAGATGACACTTGCTTTATTATCTTCTGCTCAACATGTTTCAGACGTTAATACGTCCATCTTCAGGAGCTTGCGACTACTTGTTGCGTTGTGTAGGCTGTAATGATTCAATATCAAGATGATGCACGGTCCAATACGCATAAGACTCTCAATATCGATCGATAACATTATTTCTTTATGATTTTAAATATTTTGCTCGAAATGGTTATCTTGTGACATCTGGTATTTTAGGGGTCTGTATCGTTTCTGACGTCAATAAATTAAAAAGTGCAGGCGTGCCCCTCACTCCCACACGATATTCCTAATACAAACAGCACTGACACTAACAGTTTGTGCAAAAAAGTATACAAATAGAAGAATATCATAGAATTTAAATCATTTTATTCTATCAAAAATGTAATAATTATTTTCATTATCTTTATTCTTATATTTATAATTATTATATATCCTACACCATAGTTATCTTGTTCAGCGGACACATTAGTTTAACAATTTAAATCTCTACAAGATTCAGAATTATTAAATTTTAATTTGCTTTTCAAAGTCAACTTCTACTTCAAATACACTAAAAACATTTCACTGCCTCATCCATTGCTTGAAGTTCAGCGATGTTTGTGTAGTGTAAACACGGTTAAGGGAAAAGCAGGTGGAAAATGAAACAAATGTAGTCTGGCTTAGGAAAACATTCAATCAAGATTTCAACCGAAAAAGGTCTGTGTAATGCGAAATGAACATGCAGTAGTTATTTGTGAAAATCACATTCAGCCATAGAAAATATTCAATTTTTATTACTCTATTAATTGATTTCTATCGAATCGTTTGAAAAAAAAACTTCTTTGTTGGTCAGCATTTTTGTTTGTTGGTACTTTGGCGCTACTTGAGCAGACGCACAAGGGTCATTAAGAGTCCCCATAAATCAGTGTTCTTTTTAGGAACTAACTTGTGCGTGGAGGAATTATGCTTCCTAAACTACTGAGGTTTCAATTGATTTTAGGAAGTAAATCTAGTATGACGGAATCAAATTGAATTGCATGTGTCCATATTTAGCTCATGAAGTAAATCAAATGTGATGGAGTCCTGTTAGCTGAATTATAAATTTTCATATGCACTTTAGGAAATCAGATAATTGTGTAGACTTTATATGTATTGAATTACATGTACCTCTATTCGTTCTATAAAGTAAACTATGCATCGTGGGACAATGTCAGCTGAATTATAGGGCTTTATATTCGCCTTTTAAAGTTCAACGGTTTTTTACATTCCACCAAGTTAAAAATTAAGGTCTTCCACATGGCGCTGACATTGCGCTTGTGTGTTTTTTTTTTATGGATCTCAAAACATACAGCGCCATTTGCACTATGCAACATTAACAGATCGTGTTTGTATAATCGAAGCCGAGAGTGTTTACTGCGCGCTACGGACTAAGTCCTTATATAAACAGATGCGTTTCGTCTTTAGAGAGTTAACATAGGGAATAAATTATGTGACTGGAAATTTATCAGATGAATTACAGATGTTCACATTTATTTTACGAAATGAGTAAAGTGTGCAGACATATATATATATATATAAGAAACATTTTCCCGGATTGAAATAAAATATGGTGGAATAATATCTGCTGAATTACGGCTGTTCTTGTTCATTTCTGGAAATGAGCCATATGTAATGAATCGCATTTATTAAATTTCATAATTTAATATTCACCTTATGAATAAATTACTTATGGAAGAGTGACATCTGCTGAAACGTATGTGTTCATGTTCCATCTGAAAATTTAAATAGACAGGCCTGTGACTAAACAATTCTGCGAGAGAGTAGCAAAAAAAAAATTATTAAACTAAAGTGTCTGACTTCTCTGCATTTATGTCTGAGATGTTATTGTTCTGTGTGCGGACGTGAAGCGTGTTCCTTCGTAGTAATGTTTGCTAAGTGCATTGAACAGCGTCTGTCTTGATAATTAATAAGTAATTAGCTCGCCACGGTGCGGTATGCCATGTAACATTTACCTTATCCTTTCTGAAGTGTTATATATATAATGATCATGGAAATTATGTTTTTTTTAATTTCTGGTTATCAGTTTCGTAACAAATAACATTGGACTGCGAAATGAAATGTTTTACTTTTCAAAATAAAAAACGAAATAGACTCTACTGATATCGTTCGTATTGTTCGCTGTCTGGGTTTTCTTATACTACATTATTTGGAAAATGTAACTGTTTTCGCCTGTATGTGAGAAGGGGGAGGGACATGAGAGGATTTATAACCTGTTGAATTCGTCTGAAAGGGTTGATCTCCTATCATATCTAGTGCTTCCACGTCCAATGGAAGAGATATGGATCCGATCGCCGAGAAACATTCAGATTGCCAATAAATATCATTAAGAACATTCTGATTTAAAACAATTAGACATGTGTGTGTTTTATTCCTTATCCATAAGATACAAATAATATGTATATTTATTTGCCGGCCGCCAGTTTTTATTGAAACATCCCTAGGGGCATCGCGACAGTCGAAGCCAAGCTGTGGGATTTATTTCAGAAGACTGCAGTTTAAAATTTGAAATATATTTCGGTAAAGTAATATAATATTCCATTCTTTACTTACTTTAACTTTTTGTATAACCTTCGTTATTATTTCACTGGACTGCATTATTTCTAGCGGAAATTACAGCTGAAATGTAAGAGTAAATTATTTCTTTCTTATATTTACCATTCATATTTTTCCTTAATTATTTTATAGCTTTTAATCCTGTTTATCGTGGTCTCCGTTTCTCCTTAAAGCAGTAAAACTTTTGGCTCCGGAATTATTTTTTTTAAATTTTAGCACACCTGTGTATAAAATGTGAATAATACAGGGACCAAATAGGTTAGAATTATGAAACGAACTGCATTTTGAAGAGAAAAGAACGGAGAGTATACACCATGTTTAAAATATTCGGTACCTATATTTGTCGAATAAATATATAAAATGCAAATTTGGAGGTTAGCGGTGCGGTACGTCAACTATAGCTGACGTTAGGCGTCTAAAGGTTAAGTTACATCTCTGTCCTTCAGATGGCGCAGTCTGGAACACCGAGCTGTCGTCTGTGTTTAAATTGCTACAGGGTAGAATTACGCAATGTACACACCTAATTGGACGTCTTGATATTTACTGAATTGAACCCTTTCATTGAAGGCAAAAATCGAACTATCCCCTGTTTGAATTCCTTTTTCTCCATTCAGTATTTGGTTTTATGTTTCAGCGTATTGTAGCGTGCTTTAAAAGATTTGTTAGAAGGAACAAGCTAAAATATGGCTGAACTCGAACAATTCATTTTATGAATCTTTTATCTCTCTCTCTCTCTCTCTCTTTTAGTCCTTGCCGGTAAATATTATCCTGTTTAGGTATGCTTTATTGCATTCGTTAGATCAAGACCTTTCAAGTGAAGTATAATTTGAACTATTTTCTCCTCTTAAACTGTAACCCTCAGTTTCACGATAGAAAACCCCGTAGCCCGACCGCGTTACCAGGACAGATTTTGATTATTGTTGGTAAGGTACATTCTATATTCTTCCTAAAACTGCACCCAAAAATTCAGGTATATTTCTTCATTTTCTGAGCAGTTATGGCTGCCACAAGCTGACATCTTAGTCATACAGAGACAAAGTTTTCCCTTTGAACGCCATTAAAACATATAAGGTGAGCAGAGGTACAGCAACACCAATTATAAGCCTCTGTACTTATTGAATTTGCAGATTTACACATGCGAGTGGAATGAAAAATTTCTTGTGTTTGTCGTGTAGCTTCCTTGTACTGTAGTATCATACAACTGTTATCACTTTATGAATCATAATTTATTCTGTTGATGTAAAAGAGAGTATGTTTCCGAAAGGTTGGTTTTCAACCAAATTCTTACAAGGTTTGTAGGCCTAGAAAATTTTATAGCGATTATAATTCGTGCAAGCCTCAAATCTCACTTTACTTTGCCGTTGATTCCTCTCTACTTCGTCATCATGCACGATTAGTAACACTGGTCTAAACTTGCGTACTTGTGACGACTGTTCCTGCCGAGAATATACCACATAGTTTTAATATAGCAATAGGGCCACACGTGGTTTTAAATAATAACATGGGGCCCTGGTCAAAGAGTTCGTCCGGTAGAAGACAGCATCTGCCTGACAGCTCATGGACAGATACCGACAGTGCCAATTCACTGCCACAGCAAATGGAACATCCGGAGCGCATCTTATCTCTTCGGCTGACTCTAGTAAAGTACACAAATATAAATTGGGACTGAAACAATGGCCAGTTGTGCTGAAGTGCGCATTATATACAATTGTTTAAATGTTGAAGGTCTTTTTTTTTCGAATTTAACTTCAGTGACGACGTGTCTTGTTGCAAAAGGCCCGTTAGGCATATCATTGGCAGTCTGTTGCAGGTGAATGTACGTATAGGTCGCCGGGTCATCAGGTTTTACCACTGGAGCTAGATAGGCTACTTTTATTATGGGTATATATATATATATATACCTACACGTTGTGTGTGATAATTGGTTGTAGTCAACGATTGAAAAGCAGTCCCTGTGCACGTCTAGATAGGCCCTGAGGGTTCCAGGAGGTTTAGGCTCCCAGATTTCAAGACACTCGTTACATGAAGGTGAAAAGGTTGTCAGCCCTACGCACCGGCCGCCTTTACCACCAAGAAATATCCCTGGTACTCATATCTCTTACGCGGTGGCGTAGTTGGTTGAGGCACTGCGCTACAAGCCGGAAGCTCGCGGGTTCGATTCCCGGTTGTGTCATTGGAATTTTACATTGACATAATCCTTCCGGTCTCACTATAGCCCTGATGTTGACTCAGCCTCTAACAGAAATGAGTGCCAGGAATATTTCCTGGGGATTAAAGGCGGCCGGTGTGTCGGTCTGACAAACTTACAACCTTCATGTGCCGAATCTCTTGATATCTGGGAGCCTCAAACTCCTGGAACCCTCACGACTTGTGCAGGCCTGTCATGGGATTGCTTTTACTCATATATCTTAGAGGCTGAGTTGACCCCAGGGCCATAGTGCGGCCAGAAGGATTAAGTCAATGAAAAATTCCAATGACACCATCGGGAATCGAACTCGAGATTTTCTTGCTTTTAGCTCAAGTCAGCGTTTGTAGTAGGCCTGATTATAGAGGCATTTCTCTCTTATTCACTATGTAAAATAATTTATCCAATAATATTCTGTTAATTAGTTCCGTACGTTTAAATTTAAGAATCATCTGTGATAATTTCGACATAATAGATCGCCTAATTTTCAGATATCACGCTTTCGTGAAATATTAGGAAACGAACGGTAATGCAATGCGGCTGCACTTCAGCTATATATAGACTCCAAGCAAGTCTGCGCTTATGTTAGGAAGGAGGTTTATTGTGAACCCTAGTTTGGCATTGTTATACCACAAGGCCATTTAGGATAGTTCTGCTGCGTCGAAGCGAATCCTATGGTAAAGTCCGATTAAGCAAATATTTATCTGACACCCTTCCTATTCAGAATTATCTGAAACAATGAGATCACCACTGCTTTTTCACTCCACTGTAAAACATGTTATTAGGAAGATCAAAGAAAATAAATGGTGATTAAATTTGAATGAGATACATCAGTTTCTGGTCTGTACTGATAATGTAAATTTACTGGGCGAAGATATAAATGCTGTTAAAAATCAGAGGTTGTATTAGTTGTCAGTAAGGAGCTTGGTCTAGAAGTACGTGCCGAGAGAGGACTAAGCGCAGATTTTTATCCCGTGAACATGAAGTAGTCACAACATACAGGTAGGCAATAAATCATTTTAAAATGTGGCATAGTTGATATACCTGGAAATGGCACGAAGTGATAAAGACAAGAATAATCGAATATTTTCTAGGGCTCCCTTCATAAACTTCTGTACATCTATCTGCTATCCACAGGCGTAAATATTAAAATATACAGAACTTTAATTTTGCTTTTTAAGGCTGTTTGCCTTTTGGGCTTCTTGCGTCGTATAGTTTTTCGGAATAAATAAAATTATATAAATAAATAAATAAATAATAATAATAAATGGACCAGACGTTTTGCCTATCGAACCAAACTGAGTAAATTTTATTTTGCATGATTTAGCCCGAAAATGCAGACCGATTCATTCCTCAAAACGTACTGTTTGAATATTTTGTTTACTCGTTTACATTCTTCCTGAAGCACTAGACGACAGAGTCCAATAAACGATAAAATTAATTGAGATTTTCCATCAGAATCTTATAAAACGTATTTTATTTTTTATTGTTGTTTTGTATTGGCATAAAACTGGTTTTGTCAGCGTAAAGGCCGAACATAAATTGAAGGTGTTAAGGCAGTAGATGATTTGCAAAATATTGGTGCTTCAGAAGGAGGAAGTGAAGAGAAGCTGGAGAAAACTGCATAGTGAGCAGCCTCGTGATTTGTACCAGACACCATTATTATTATTATCATTATTAGGGTGAATATATCAAGGAGAATAAGATGGGCGGTATATGTGGCATGCAAGGGGGAGGAAAGGTAGGCATAAAGAAAGTATATTGGTGGCGAAATACGAGCGAAAGGGGACGTTTGTTGAACCAAGGATTTATGTAGGAGAATGACATGAAAATGGATGATAAAGAAATAACATGACAGGGCGTGTTCTGGATTGATCTGGCACAAGATAAGGGCAAATGGTGGATTCTTAGGGACACGGAATAAACTGTCATGTTCCAACAAATTCGAGGACATTCTTGACCAGCTGAGGAATTGTTACTTTCTTTAGGATGTCCAGTTTTTTCTGTTCACTATGAAACTCTGTTGGTGGTTTACGGCCAACTGCTGTTGCATGATCGGTACTTGCAATTACAATTACTTATATTGCATAAGTTCTGTTTGGAATTCCTTTTCCTTTTTTTGGGGGGGGGAGGGGGGAAGAAAATTAAATTAAAAGTGGGCTTATGAGTTTACCACAATGTTTGTGTATGTACTTAATGCTCTTTGTGTTTATGTACTTGTATCCCCCACCTCAACTTACCAATTACCCAATTTTAGTGAAACTCAAGTATGTACGTATGCATTCCGGGAGTACCAAAATACCTCAGTTTATTAGCAACGCAACATGTCGGACACGTGAAATCGAGGCTGAAGCGAGCCCAGCAACACTTACATGTAAACAGCATATTGTTGTATAATAGTAAACATTATAAAATATTCAGCTCTGCGAAGATGACGGGTTTTTTTGGAATGTAGCGTAACAAGGCGGAGGTCATAACAGACGTTCCTCTGCTTTCTCTGTGATGGAAGCGGCTTATTGGCACCAGCAAGATTTGTTACGGATGTATATTATATACAAATCTATAAGATGTGTGTGAAGTGTCTTTGTCAGTCGACAATTGTAAAATGTCGACGTAGTGATAGGCCCATGTTATATCCGATAAATTTAATGTCTAGGATAAGCAATGGATTAATAATAACTCCAAATGCATATAATTAAATTAGAAATACGTACAATAGGAAGATGGACTTTAGATACAGGAACGTCTGTGCCAATTTTTAAGCAATTTGAAATAACTGAATAATTTATAATAGAATAAGCTTGCAGTCACATGTAAAACACAATATTGTAACATAATCCACGGCCACATGTCTGTCGACATTTGCTAAGAGACGATAATTTTTAGACGCGTTCGCAAAATTGCAAAAAGCGACTATTTGCTTTGTCATGTCCGTATATTTGTCCATCCGTCCCTCTGTCTGTCTGTCTGTCTGTCCGTCCGCATGGAAAACTTCGGCTCTTACTGGACGGATTTTCATGAAATTTTATATTTGAGTATTGTTTCAAAATCTGCGGAGATAATTCAAGTTTCATTAAAAATGAGAAGAATAACGTGTACTTTACATGGCGACCTCCGACGTTTGTGATAACATCTTGCTGAATTCTTCTTATAGTGAGAAATGTTTCAGACAAATATTTTAGAGAACATCAATAAACAATTTTATGTTCATTGCCTTTTTTTTTTTTCGAAAATCATGCCATTTATGAAATAATGTGGAAAAATATGGTACAGCCCGACAGGCCACAGGTTACAATATAATACGGCGCATGCGCATTGCATGCTGGATAACTAAGGCTACAGACACACGCTGTGAATATTGAAATAGTTATTGGCTTTCCACGGAAACAGTGGTTACGCCAGCACTCCTGAATATTACGTTGATATGAACATCGCCTCTATTGTTATTGGAAATTCATTGCACGATTCGTTAAAACTCTGATATATTAAACAATTTGTTAGAATCCGTGCATCAGAAAAATTATATAGATGTGATTTTACTTCATGCTACCATAACATTTTTTGACGTCAGTAATTTTATTACATTTCGGAGATTCAGGCCTCTTCGTAACAGGGATCTCCGAAATGTCGGCATCACAGACTACATTGGTATCATGACATCCACAGATCGAATCTATAGTCACTTTAATCTGTGATGTCCCTTAGAGAGGACGGCGGTGTCTGCAAGTTTGTGGAAATTTGGCAAGAGTCGGGGACGTATTTAAGAGCGATTAAGGATGTAGGCAGGCACGTTAGAACTCCCAAAATTAACGGTTTTGTGAGCGCCTCTAAGCGTCATACAAATGCGTAATTCTCTGAAAATCACACAATGTCCAAGAAAACATAAGGAAATTTAATAGAGTTGAGGAAGTTTCTTGGAAAGTAACAGATGTAGGTGAATCACTGAAACTGTGTAACACTGACTGTTCCTTTGTTGCTCCTGATTAGGTTCTTTGCAACAAAGTTTGCTCCAGAATTATATTTGGTTGAGTTTAGTGCAAAGCTCTGTGGATTTAATGATCTGTAAGTCGTTAAGTGAAACAATACGGCGAGTGAATTCAGTTACAACAGGCATTCTTTGTGAAGCAAATGCTCAGCAGTAGCAGTAAGCTAGCATAAATTTTCCGAGACATTTCATTGCAGACCAAATCCAAACTTTTTGGTCATAGTCGGGATGTACGGTATAAAATCTATTAAAGCATAATTTTTTAACGAAATATTAAAAAAGTAAAAGTACATTTTATTATCTAACACGCCATAAACACACAAGTGGATGATATAGGTGTACCTTTAGTCTTTCTTTAACTTGGGTGCTAGATGGGGGTGGGTGGTCCACTTCACGCCCCGAATAATAGTACAAATTTAGCTTAAATTCACAGAAACCTGAAGGCGTCGCTATAAAAAAAAGTCTATATTAATTATATTTTACTGTTGGCTACTGCCTGAATGTGTTAAGTAGAAGCTGCTATGGTTTTCATAACAAACGCCTGGCAAAATTAACATCTTCCCGCTACGGATGCGGTATTTCCGTAGTCGCTTCAAAATGTTCATGGAATTCGCTGGTATAATTTACAGGATTTGCTGCGTGAAAGAAATTGTAAAACAGTGAATAAAGGAATGCACAAAGACGTCCTTCTTCGCCTTATGGATACGGTCAGAAGGAAACGTCCCGAAAATTGGAGAACCAACATTTGGTTTCGCCTTCACTACAATGCTCCAGCTCACCGGTCGGTTTTGGTCTAGGATTTTCTAGTAAAGTACAATGTGGTAACACTGGAGTATCCCCCATACTCTCCTGACCTGACTCCACCTGATTTTTACGTGATCCCTCGACCGAAATCAGCATTGAAGGGACGGCACTTTTGTGATGCTACTTAGGTCAGTAAGAATGTGACGTGGGAGCTGAAAAGGCTTTCACAAAATGGCATCCAGGAATGTTTCCAACACCTTTGCAGTCGCTGGCAGAAGTGCATCCTTGCACAAGGGGACGATTTGAAGGAAATGACACTTAAATTATATATTTTATTTCTCATAAATAAAGCGATTCCGGGAATATTTTGAACATGCCATATAGAAACGATTCGTTCAAAAATGTCTTGTCGGTCATGATTACTTGTAGAGATCTTCCCATAGAAGTCTGTATGGGACAGACACTTAACAACCCTACATGCTTACACATACATACATAATTTATGACGTCTTCATGAAAGAAAATGCCCGTTTCTTTAATTCATATTTCGTTTTCCTGCTCTGCGGCACAATGTAATCTGGTCAGTGCCTGCAGAAGCTACGGGTGAATATCCTACATCCACCTCCGCTTCAACCTTGAAGATATAAACAGTATGTTATTGCGACGTATTCCTGTACCAACTGCCTGACTATACGGTGTCATAATATAGGAAATCATAATTCTAGTCTTCATTGCGTTAAAAATCTCTAATATATTGTTCGAATTTTTTCATGCGATAGGCCAATTTTTACGGAACTTGCATATAATCTATGTAATCGACGGTGCATGTTAAATGTGTAATGCACTGTATGCCTGGCACTTGCATAAGCTTATGTCATGTTAGTAGTAAAGCAATACCATGTGGAATAGTCCGACTTTTATTACATCGGCCTACACAACACATAATGGGCTGCAGTAAACGATCTTATACTTCAGGTCTCATCCATTCGTAAACTCAGATGTATTTCGTGGAATTCACTCAGCTGTATCCAATCCTTGTGAGGTTAATGTAACCTAATAAAACCCACTGTTGTGTAAAACGGGATAAAATTAACCGTATCTGACGTAAGATGTAATACCGTACACGAAACAGAAGGGAATTGCACGGAGTGTTTTCAGCTAGCGTTAATTTTAGTTACCCTTCTGAGACTTCTTTGAGGAATACAAAGAGTGAAAATCAAATTAGTAGAGATTTTTAAATCTGTTGATAATGAAGTAGAACGCCACCTCGCTGCGCGCGTAGGAAATTGTAACCTCACCTACGTATTGCGACACGGCTCATTGACTTCAGTGACACATGGCACTGTGTTTTGCAATAAGCATAAACCAGTGCAGGTCATTGGAAGTAGGTATGGCAACACTGGAAGAAACTGCGCTGCGAGAATATTAAGTCACTTTGAATTGCCGAATATTCTGGTGTTCATATTGAAAAGAAAATACTGTTGCAATTAATTTCAATAATTTATCAGTCATTATTACAAGGATGTTGAACGAGTATTTATGTTTTATTTGATCCATAATTGTTGCATTGTTCGAATATATACAATAATAGTACCATCAAACGCGCACAAGTGTATTCAAATTATATTACATTCACAATGGTAGTAGATCCGGTTAATCAATAACAGAAGCTGTAATTACAGTTGTATGAGCTCCTTACGATGTGTGTCAACACCCGAAACATGTAGAGCTGCCTACAGAAACGTAATAAACTGAATAAGTCTCATCTTGTTCGAAAATTATTAAACTCGATTGACGATGCACGGATCCATGTATATAAAACTCACAATGACGTCGTACGTTTCGACCACCCGTGTGGTCATCTTCAGGGAGATAAAATACAAAGGTCAGATACATTAAATGTATAAAATGAAATTATAAAGGTAAATTACGACCAGTCCATAGACATATGCATCTATGGACTGGTTTTCATATTTTTGTAATTGTATTGTGTACTTTTTAATAGGCGATTTATTGGATATATGAAACGGGTACGTTTTATGAATTCCTACTTGTGCGGGTTACACATGAATTATTTGTGTGGATTATTGGCAGTAGACAAGAAATAGACGGAGATGAGAAGGAAGTTGCTGTCGGTATTGTAGTCTGCACCTTGGCTGAAATAAATTATCCTGGTTTGGGTACACAGTGAGATCATTTAAAAGTATTCGTCCAGGCAATTATGTGAGAGGAAAACTTTTAAATGATCTCACTGAATAACCAAACCAGGATAATTTGTTTCAGTTAGGTAAGAAATAGGTTGCTGTGGGAAATATTTGGGACTATAAGGGACGAAGTAACAGGGGAGTGGAGAAAACTACATAATGATGAGCTTAATGATCTGGACTCCTCACCCAATATTGTTCGGGTGATCGAATCTAGAAAAATGAGATGAGCGGGTCACGTAGCATGTATGGGGAAGAGGAGAGGTTTATACAGGACTTTGTCGGGGAAAGCTGAGGGAAAGACACCACTTGGAATATCCAGGCGTAGATGGGAGGATAATATTAAGATGGATCTTAAGGAAGTGTGATGTGAGGGCATGGCCAGGATCAGTCTGGCTCAGAATAAGGACAGGTGGCGGGCTGTTGTAAAGGCGGTAAGGAACATTCAGGTTCCATAAAATGCGAGAACTTTCTTGACTAGCTGAAAACCGGTCATCTTCTCAAGAAGGACTCTGATCCATAGTGTAAGTAAGTAAGTAAGTATGTAAGATGTAATAGTGGATCAGTGAAATGTAATCTACGGAAGATGAGGCTAAAGATGGTGGATTATCAAATTTCCCCCCAGGGAATTTTAATAGTAATGTTAATTTAATCAAACTAACTCTGCGGGGAAATTTCCTCTTAGTTCAAAACGCTGTTCTCGGTAAGTGGCAAAGCGTGAATGTGGCATGCGGGATGTCAGGCTCCTGCCGAGATTTATGTCAGATCAGCGCTCTTCTGGGATATTACACAGCATATAGTGGCAATTCATTACCGAGGTTTCGGACAACCAATCGGCCCCATCTTCACGGGTCAGGATTTACCACTACACGCTGCGTAATATCGCAGAAGAACGCTGATGTCATGAATGTGTCTTTCCGCGCTAGTTTCTTTGTTGCAGTTTTTATATTACTGCATGTAATTCTTATGTTTATTGGACCGTGCATCATCTTGATAGTTGAATAAAGAGAGACCAACTTGATGTCACTTGCTTTATTATTTCATTATTTAATGCTCAACATGTTCCGGATGTTAGTACATCCATCCTCAGGAGCTTGCGACTTATTTGTTGAGTTATTTTATGGGTTGTATTGCTCTGGTTCGATGTGTGTTGGTGTTACGTTGTGGTTTGGCTGGGGTGGTGTGGTATCCGGATGGAGGCTTCAGTCTGCATCCGGATACCACACCACCCCAGCCAAACCACAACGTAACACCAACACACATCGAACCAGAGCAATACAACCCATGAAATAACTCAACAAATAAGTCACAAGCTCCTGAGGATGGGTGTATTA
>Ga0131853_10011845_pt1 | contig 15954 bp, 11 predicted proteins | sample TergutLab28metaG_FD_92764 | JGI IMG/M metagenome (GOLD analysis project Ga0131853, IMG submission 92764) | Labiotermes labralis P1 segment gut microbial communities from Petit-Saut dam, French Guiana - Lab288 P1 (version 2) (version 2) | ecosystem: Host-associated > Arthropoda: Insects >...
CTATATATTCCTTGCTAAAGTCACACTAGAAATAGTCACAGATTAATTTCGTTGTACAAGTTGGGTGTTGTGGCAGCATGCCTGTAATATAAATTATACCAAGTAAGTATCGTCAAAATAAATGTTAGAATAATTTTGTACACAAATAATTAGGCTTGTTGGACTGATGTGGGATTTATGCTTACCGTGTTGTGTAATGTTATGTTGCGAAGAGTGCCCTGCTACGGATGTGCATTCTGTGCTTCGTTGCGTGATACTGGCAGTAAGTTACGTGGAAGGATTTTTAATGTTTTAATGTGTAAATTTTATAAATGTTATATATGTGCAGTGGTTGATGTAATAATTAACTCGACAACATGCACGGTGTAACAATAAAAATTTAAAAAAATCATTAGAGTGTTTACAAATTTTTTTGCCTTCCGAAACCCGATGCTTTATCGTCGTGTTCATGAATGCGCTCAGTTATATTTTGGGTTAAATCAGTTAACACCTTTATACAGTGTTTGCCCATTCTAATTTTTTGATTCCATTAAGCCATACTCAACCAAGTTGTGTTAAACAATTTTAAATTTCAGACAAAAATTCCCTTTACTTTTCTATAGGTCGTCCTTTTTATCGTGTCCTTGAGTAGGACAGCTTTCAAAGGATCTTTACGGCGGTTGTAGGATAAAGCTGCCGTGCTCAGAGACACGGTAGAATGGCTGCAACAGAATTGTCGTAATGGGGGCTATCCATTATGCCCATTCCACGTGTCTTGTCTGAATTATTGTAGTCATATTATGACAAAGGTAAACATTAAGAATTTACCCGTTGTGGAATTTTCTCCTATGCTGTGTTCCGCCACATCTCGTAGGTCCAGATACTTCCCTCAGAACTCTGTCTTTCAGTTTCTGGCTTGTAAATGTGTTGGCATAATGGCGTGGCTTACTAATTCGAGGATCTTTTAAAAAATAACCACGGCCAGCATAAAACAATAAAGAACATGCACACTGTTCAGTGCCACTGCCCCACTCACATACCTGGCAACGTTTCCAGCACGACATGCCCCCTGATTTGTATTCGAACGTGTTCAGGAAATGCATTACGCTTCCGCCATCGCAAATGAAAGAACGCTTTGGCACTGCATAGAAAGTGAACGTGAGGGCGCTCCATTGATACAATTGTTTCTGTAAAGTCCCTGCAATTATTTGTCCTTTCGTTTAATTTTTTTTTATTATGTAATTCAGTTTCCATAACTTACCTTCTTTCAATGCGACATTTTGCCTAAGACCACCAAATATGAAAAAGGTCCAAACCGATATTCAAGTACACTTTATATATAAATAGGTGCGTTTATATATAAGCCTATGTACCATATATGGACAGGATTTTCAGTGACCATATGATTTCCTAATCGTGAGAAAAGCGCTTTCTCCAAAAGTCTGCATTTTATTCTGCAATAAAGTTTCTTTATAACCTGAGAATCAGTCTGTGTCTTCCATCAGGTACTGGCACGTCATGTAGCAGAAGGAATAGGTTGTTGTTGCTGCTAAATATAAGGCATTACACGTCTCTGATGCGTGCAACATGTATAGGAAACAGCTTCATTGTCTTCGTGAATCATCAAGGCATTCAGTATTCAAGAAGTGTCACACTGTTTCCTATACATGCACTTGCTATTCGGAAATGCGACCAAATTTGGAAGGGACGAATTCGGATAGGAAACACGTGGTAATAGGTCAGTACAGCTGTAAGTTCCGTACGAAGATTGGGAGGGGGTACGAACCCTACATGCAATGCCACTTGTTCTATTTGTAGAACCCGATTCCGCATTCCATTTTCCCTGCAAAGACAAGGTCCTGACGCGTTATGTGACTCTTCACCTTGTGTCAATTGAACCGGAAGTTTCAATACCATTGATATCTAAACCTGCCATTTTACAGGTCTTTGCACCTTTTAATTCATTTCCTATCCAAGAGGATTTCACTAATTGTATTTTCTGGCCTCTTCTGAACATACAAAATTCCCCTGTCAGAAGTTTTTCCACTAAACTTTTAAACGAAATTGTTATTTCCCCAGTCCTGAGTGCATAAATGCACAACGTATTGGAACCTCTGTAATTGTGCTATCGTAGCAACATTAGGTGACGTGGATAAATCAGGAAGTTCCCCCATACATAATTATATACCACGTTTCAAGACTCTTTTCCTTTTCCCACTTAGGGGGCACTGAGAACGGAATAAACTTCATGCAGTAAATCTTATTTTCACAAATTATCCATGTGCGTAAGCATCACCCAAGTAATTCAGTAATAATGATGTGCATGTTGGTATAACCACACGATAATGTAGTGTAAGGTAAATTGGGCCTTGATAGAAGTTTGTCGTTTCAGAGCCTGGATTCAGCTGGCACAGATGTCAGGTGATGGTCTCCTTTGAATGCAGTTTATGTTCCACAGAATGGAACAACTATACTGACGGGTTGGGCCATTGTCCGGTTCGAAACGTTTCTCGGTTTTATGGAGTAAGACAGTTACCAAGTTACTAGCACCAACATATCAACTGTAAGCGTGTTTCTGTTGTAATGCCGACTGAACGTAATGTAACCAACATATATTAACAAAGTAGGCTTAACTTACGCCGAAGTGTATTCACTGTACGATATATTCGTCACGTTAGAGTGACACTGTCGCTGGTGCAGTGTCATAAAAGAACGTCGACTGGGTAGGAGCGGGCACACCTGATTTCAAATTCAGTACTGGCATCTGTGAGTCAGTGAGACGCAGGCCACGTGCTGTCGCTTCCTGTACCAAGTGCTGATATTACAAAGCCAACAAGTGTCGTGTTCAGGGGTAGCCAGGAAAAGAAAGAACGGGACAGACTGAAAGTAAGGAAGAAACATAATGAAGAACATAAGGATAAATGGAATATGAAACGGAGAAAAGTGACCAATGTAGAGGAAAATAAGATTAAGATATCTCAGAAGAGAAGAACAGGAATGCAGCCACACACACACACACACACACACACACGCCCATTTTTTTGACATGTTACATCACTAGACTGACAAGATTATTTTGGTAACATGTCATTAGTGTGATGTTCCGCGATTGAAGCAGCAGTGTCCAATTGCATGTTCAAAGCCATGTCGTGACTATATATAAACCACCTCATGCAATACTAACAATATCTGCGTTTTGCCGACAAAATACATTTTTTCTATAATTCTCATAATAAGTGATCATTTTTTCCATAAGAGAATTAACTGGTCGTTTAGGAGAAGGCGGACTTTTCTTCTTGTACAGTAGGGACCTGAATATTTACACATTACTGAGACAAATTTAGCATTCCCACCTTCTCAGAAGGAGAATGGGCCTATCCTGGGAACCTTTAACCAAAGCTGTGCTCTTTTCAGCGTGGGAGAACAACTGGATTTAAAAAGACCTCCATGATTGTTCTCCAGAATTTAATGCGAAACGTAAAAATTTATGTGTAGAAATTAATTTGGCACGTAATACCTTAGGGAACTGAAAGTTACATTCGTGTCCGTTGTGTGGGAATTAATTGTGCTATACCCAGCTAGCAAAATCAAACTTAGAATTCCGACGATCGCAAAACAATAGAATATACTTGCTTGCAAACTATTGTTATAAAATTTAAACACGGTTCTTTAGAAAATGTTTTTTTTTTGTGAATTCGGACAACGTGTACCTTGACGATGTAAAGAAACAAACCTCTAAATCATCATTGTTATCATCATCGTCGTTATCATCCTCAACATCTTTGCCACGATACACCCGACAGCTCTGGTCCAGTCATAATAAGGGAATATTTCTTTTGTCTTCCGTCTACGACATTGCCGTATCCCAACACACCCGCAACCAGTGGATTTGCACGTCGTGGTTTGTCGATTTATTCTACCTGGTTCCATTCATACGTGGCGATGGTGCCATTTTTCCCCCTCTGTCTTTAATCCTTTCACCTACATTGAATGCTTGTCAGTATTAAGAGGCCTGTCGAAAATTCAGTGGAAAATTTCACATTTCCTTCTCTAGCTGCGGTTTCCACAAATAACCTTCCCATTGGTGCACGCTTAGCTTGTATAACCTTTGAAAGACACTTTGAAAACAGTTTCAGTGAACATGTAGCAACTTCAGTCGTCCTTCACACTAGCATAAGCGTATTAGCTGCCCACTGTTTTTATAGGCATACAGTGTGTTCGCAAAAAGCGGTAAAAGCTAGTGTCTGTCATCCGATACATGTTTGTGAGACAGTGCCTCTCGTTTATGTTTATTGCTGCCATCTTGTGATTCTCTGTGTAACTACTGAAGAATGTCTAACAGAATGGCTAGGATTACAGTTTGAATTTATCGTGAATGGCGAATATAGCCAATATTTTTTTCAATGAAGAGACTGAAACCAGTGGTTTACCTTAGAGTAAATAACTGACTATCAATTAAATTACTATCTCTTCTTCACTGTCCATAGAGATTCAAAAATTTGAACAATAATAAGATTCGTAATTTATTCCTAGGTACCTTTATTGCAACATAAAAAGGATATCCTGAAAGATTTTGGACTTATTTGCATGTATTTGTTACTAATTGATCTAAGAATTTTTCCATATGTGCTCTTGTTTGCCGTAACGTTCATTTCCTCTAGAATTAGTGTACACTCACAGCATCTGACACCCCTTGCTCGAAACAACATCCATGGGAAGCCTCAGGACTGCAAATGAGCGGACGGTGTAAATAACATATTTACATGTAAGGACTAGTGTGTCTGTGTGTGTGTGTGTAATGGTGTAGTGGGCAGCGCCTGTGTTTCTCTCTGTCCTAAGCATTCTCGTCACCTTACACCTTAGTCAAGTCCTAATATCGCGCTAATATCAGGGTGTAAAAATAGGGACTTGTGCGGATAATAGCGTTAAAATGGGGATAATCGAGTCATCAGCAGCTACGTAGTTTAGGTTTGATCCAGAATCTGCATGGAAATGTTTGTGGACTTTGTTACAACTTACACAATGGCATACATCTTCCGCGACAAAAATTAACAGCTTTAATTACCGTCCACCAGAATGTTCACTGTTAACCAAATTTTACTCATAATTAAATGAAAAATAAAGACAAAAACACCCGTGATGTAATTATTTCAACAGAAATTATAACTCCACGCCTTTCTACCTCTCGGCACTAGATGACAGTGCCTAGTTAATTTAACCCTGCAGTTCCTCTGCTCCAGGAAACGAGTCCCTGTACTTATTACGTGAGGATTTTATGAGCTCCAGGCCCGGTCCGGATAGTTGGGACAAGGGAAACGTCTCTTGCTCTCTGCAGAGAAAAGCAATGGAATTTTTCTGTCCGTCCAGCTCATAGCCTGGCCACCACATTATTTCCGCTCTTGCCGTTTAAGAAACTTAAATTACTTAATTTTTAGTTACTTCTGACCTGTTATCCCGTTATTTAGGTAACCGAGTAAATTAAAACTCAGTGTAAGTTACGAGTATGATGTACTCATTAAGAAGATGAGAAATTTGTACTAAATTTTATTCCGAAATCCTGAAAAAAAACTGACTAATTTGGACGCCTAGATTCAGGAGCGCACCTACAGAGGGCCAGTCAGTCTGTAGTCCTCCAAAATTGGAATTTAAAACAAACACGCGTACTCTATAGACACAACGATATTAAACGTTTTGTGTTATTTACCCTTCTTTCGAAATCAGCCACTGAAGTCGCCAGATGACAAATTTTGAAAAATGAAATAAAAACTCAAGACTTTCAGATGGTATTTAGGAAGGCGAGTATTACACATTGTGATATAACGTAGCTGAGTGAATCATGAAACGTAAATTTGTATGCGTATGTCAGTGCAGTTGCGAACGGTGTTATGTTACATTTGAACCTATGACATGGTTTTCATGACATAAGTTTAAAATCTGACCTAATTATACAGTTTCAGGGCCAATCTCCAGCGAAAAACTCTGGGTAGGCACCTGCCTAGATTCGTACAGGATGATATTAAAATATGTCTTGCAGACATAATGTGCTGTAATAGTATGAGCAGGATTATTCTGGCCCGAGACGAGCTCCTATATCGGACTATCGTGAAAGTGACACGTAAAGGGCAAACAGCCCTCTGGGAAAAAATAAATTCTCAAAATCACATTTTATCAACACAGTACTGCAGTCAGTAAATTAGTTACTGATTTATTATGTAATCGGTGTTTAGTGCGTATGAGATTTTAATTCTGAAATACCTTTTTCTATCTCGTTTTTGTATGTTATTTGCATCAATTTATAGAAATAAATGTCAGGATCTGCAATAAACTTCATATAATTATAGTATCGTAAGGCACAACACTATAATATTTTCTAGGTCCTAACGTCGAGGGCAGAATGTGGTTTGGTAGGGGCAGAGAATTAAGCCTTGGTAGTCAGTTTAAGAGCGTAGTATCCCAGTACATGGAAGGCCTGAGAAATACGTCGGAAATGTTAGCCAATATACAATAGCTAGGATATTCTTAACCCACAGCAAGAACATTTCCATTGCCACCGGGTAACAACCCAATTGCAGTTAATAATAATAATATACGCGTTAATAATAATAATAATAATTATTATTATTATTATTAACGCGTATTTGTGACTTTCGTTGTTTAAGTATTTAATTGTCAACCAAATGCAGCAAAACCCTGTATAAGTTGTGCTAGTAACGTAACATTTCTTTCTTCGTTTATCCTGACTGTATATGCTGTTCACGTCCTTTGGTAATATGCCGATTTCCTGTCTGATTTTTGCTATAAGAAACTAATACATGAGCAGCTGCTATTTATCTGGCTGCTAGCAAACAGCAGTCACTATTGTGCTGTTACTGTGCGCCATTTGTTTGCGTTCATTCTATACAAATCGTGAAACAGGCACTTATTAGTTTTACTATTCACATGCGTTGTAAAAAGACGTAACTTGAGAAATCCATGGTGTTAGGCTACGTTAGGGGTGCCTTCTGGTTTATACTAGCCACATAATTCTCTTAGAAGTGTAAAATGACAGAATACCACAATGTTCTGGTTGAAATATTGACTAGGATGGGGAAGTGTTGAATGCATACAGAATTTTCGCCTTGAAGCATATTGGAAAGCGACCGCTTGAAAAACAGAGAAAGATAGTGTGATAACAATAAAACTGAACATAGTTGGAAGGGATTACGAGGGACTGGATGGAGTGGCTCAGTATCTTTTCCGTTGGTGGGCAGGGGGCCTTTGTATTAGGGGTGTTAGAAAATTTTTCTTCTGCATAGTTAGAGTAACTTCTTCTAAAGAAACGCAGGTAATATTTATGTTATTCAGAAAAAGGGAAAACTGATGATAACGTAAAAAAAATACATCAGTAAATTGACTCAAAACTTTACTTCTGAATTCGCTTAGAGACATTGTTAACCTCTCACGCAACAACCTCTCCTGAAGTTCTTCACCTGTATCACTTAAGGCGATCTGCTGCTCTCAGGTATGGTTTACTCAGCAGTGTTAAAGCGAAAGTTATGTATTTCGAGCAGCGAGGCTCTGCGATTTATATATTGTACGTGCCGGAATTTGATGTAAGACAGTGAGTAAACGTGTGTCGTTGAATGTCAGTATTTTACTGTGAAATAACAGTCATGCACAAAGGACGCACGCAAAACTTGCGGCACTTGTCATGACGCATGTAGAGGATGTGCTGCCAGGCACAGTTTATTTCTTCCGTAGCGGAAGTCAGTTGTGCTGAATTAGTGTCCTGCGGTGAGACGTTCCACAGACACGCTGTTATTTGAATGGTGACGCCCATTAGTCCTCGTTGGAGTAGCAAATTATTTGTGCACTAGTAAACCTGTTAGCATGCTAAGTGCATATATACAGGCTGAAAAGAAATTCGGGCACAGGCTGTCCATAGTATCATTGTTCTTTCAAAAAATAAGGCTAAAGTAATGCACAACAAATGTCTTCCGTCATTTGAGTGTCATTTCCCACGACAAGAAATCGTACTTTAGAGTACTCAAAACACATATCGTAGAGCTCAGCGCAGTCCCACGATCATGGGATACATACATGTAGAATACGCGACATGTTCGTCGCCCTCGGTGCTTCTAATAGCCGAGGTGATACTGAAGTATGACAACTGGCATTACGTTGGTCTAAGTCGATATCATTCACACGCTAATTATTTTCGACGAATGCATCTGCGTCTCTGTGAGAGAGGAAGTGTGTGGCCTACGTCACTTGTGAATGCGATTTGCCCGAGGACTGTAGGGATTCCAGCCAAAGACGATGTAATAATTGCAGCTGTGAGAAGAAAGATGTGTCAATGTTGACGCGATATCGCACAAGAATTGGGAATATTGTACCTCAGGGCCCTCGAAGTGCTGCGTGAAGCTCAGTTGAATCCATACCGCTATTTGCAGACCGCCCATCTGTTGTCCGGAAGATCGTCGTCTACATGCAGCTAATGTACGTGTAACTATAGCTGCCCATGGTTTTATTATATGATACCTTGCGCCACTTGGCAGTGACGTGTATCTCTAAAACTAAGCATCTGAGAACACATGGTACACAGGATTTTCGGCTCGTTTTTAACAAGGAGTCACACTGCTTAGAGCTTGTGATTGAAATTCCTTTCATCCTGGAGCTTTAACTACTTGAGTTTCAGTAAGCTAGCTAAGGTAATCAACAATGAGGGGCACAGTGATCCATGATTACCACCGTAGTATTGTTTAGGTGAGCAAATCAATGGCAGTGAGTAGAACTGGATATTTATTGTTCATGAGAAGTATAAGAAGTGAAAGACAAATGCCCAGGTTCCAGTGGCGGTTCTTCTTCTGCGTGAATGGCGTCCGTAGCTTTGGGTTCCGTAAAAGACAGGATTTTTTTTCAGCTTATTATCAGGCTCGTAATGAAGACACAATAACAATGGATTTGGATATGGCTTGGAATACCCGTGACTCTGTCTGCAAACAGCTCAGGCTGCCTGTATTGAAGAGAATGTAACATGCCTGTTTCATAACCAAGAGATTTTGTGTTCTGATTTAGATACGGCGAAATATTATCCTGATGTTTCGTTTACTTTTCGTAGTAGCCCCAGGCAAATGCACGAAGTATTAACTTAAATATGCCATTCATCCACTATACAGTGACATTTACGTCAAAATTAGGTAGTTTTAAGAGTCGTTACAATAGAAACCTGGGGATCGCGGTGGCACAGTGGTTAAGGTGCTGTGCTACAAATCCCAGCTGGTGTCAATTTTTCATTGACATAATCCTTCCGATCGCACTATGGCCCTGGGGTTGACTCAGCCTCTAACAGAAGTTAGTACCAGGAGCATTTCCTGGGGATAATGGCGGCCGGTGCGTAAGGTTGATAACCTTGCACCCATCCTGTGCCGTTGCCATGAAATCTGGGAACCTTAGCTTCCTGGAACCCTCTGGGCCTGTCCAGGTCTGTAACGGGACGGCTTCCATTTTTACAATAGAAATCTACACTCTCTTATTCTAACATTTCGCAATAATGTATGCAAATATGTCTTACATTAGTGTAACAAAATTCACAAAAAAAATCTGATTCTAAACTAGGGGTGAACTAATTATTATCAGTCAGCCTTACAGATATTTGCAAGTTTTTACTATAATAGGAATATTAATTTGTTTCGCCTTTGAAATCAATTTTCGAGCAATATTCCTAGGTAATTTTTTTCTTTACCCTTATATCTATTGCCTGCAATAAACGAAGTGACACACTGCATGAGCTTCACAGGGAACTCTGTCATAAATTCCAGGATGTCAGTCCTTACAATCTGCTATAGGTCTGCTGAATTCCCACTTTTTCCACTGATGTCAAAAGGCGCCAGACTATCTTCAGCTGGAGCCATCGACTTTTAAAGTTACAAAAACTACAACGGAAATCATTCACATTAAGATTTTAGATTTCTTTATTGAGTTCAAACAATGGCGTAGTTAGGTTCTGTGGCGCCCGGTACGAGTAATCATAATGGCTGCCCCTAGCAGAAATTATGAACTTTAAAAAAATAATAATTGTTTATTGAATTTCCTTATAGTCGGCTCAGTAATATAAAATTTGTAAAGATCTGAAAAATCGAATTTTGTTTCAAATATTTATTTGCCACCCCTTTGAATCTGCTGCCCGGGGGTCGATCGCACAACTCCCACCCCCTTCCACAGCTACGCCGCTGAGTTCAAATAATATAATTCAAAGGACTTTGAAAAAAGTTCGTGTATTTTGCATAGTCCTGTGTTTGTGAAAAAAATTCCACTAATAGAAAATAGTAAAGTCCGGAATTAAGGTATGTACGGCAGGCGCGACTCTGAGTGCAGTTCCGCACATTTTAACTGTCACATTTTTTTCCATTTTGTAGACTTCTCGGTAAGGACAGCCAGTGAAATCTGTCGCTGACTTTGGTTAACTCTGGTAACTCTGTGTGTATTTAGCTACATTTCCTTTATCCCATATTTAAAACAAAGTCGAAATTATTGCGTTTTTCTATTTGCAACTCGATAAACCTTTGCAATTTTGTATCCTGCAAATTATTAAAACAAAACATCCCTTCCAAGTTTAAGCCGTGTCACATCTGCAGGCTTGGTGTGACTTAATTTGCGACAGCCTATTTTTATCTAACTAAGTGAATGTTCAAACCCAATCTAAGGTTTGGGTCTGCGGCCGCTCGCCTGCTGAGATTGCGGGTTCGAAACCCGCCGGGGGCATGGCTGTCTGTCTGTTGTTATTGTTGTGTGTCGTCAGGTAGAGGTCTGTGCGACGAGCTGATCATTTGCCCAGGGGAGTCCTACCGACTGTGGTGCGTCGTTGTGTGTGAGCTAGAAACTTCTTAAAAGAGGAGGCCTTGGTTCACTAGGGGGCTGTCGCGCCAAAAACAAAAAAATAAAAGCGAATGTTCAAAAATATGTGGCACATGAAATCGAACAGAATACATTTTGAACATAAGCGTAAGTTCTTCTTCAATTTGGAATATAATCTGCCACTTTATATATTCGGATAACAGCCTATCGTCTTCCTTGACATAGCCTATAATTCAACTCTTTTGTCGGTTACTCTGAAGTGGGATAAGAATATAGGCGAGGGGAAAAATACATTTTTCTTCTCTACTGTGCAGTACAATGGTTGTTGAACTGGCATTAAGAAACGCTAAATCCACGTCACACGACAAACACCGTCACCTGCCCTCTTAACGTACTTAACAAAGTTAATGCTGATGTCATCAAATCGAAGAGAATTATCTATTTAAATATGCACATGTAGAGGGGTACTAAAAGGAGACAAAGTCAGACATGCATAACTTTCCGTCTGTCCGAGCAAGGCTAGAACACATATTGTTAGATGGTTATGTACTTGTTTCCGCTCATAAAATGCACACAATGTGTCATCCGACACTGAGTGTGGCGCACATTAATCCTGTTACTGGTTATAGTAAGGGCTGATTACGTTGTACTGCTGAATTAAATTAAGAGACACCAACTTCACTGTTTAGCAAGTACCCATTTCGATTCGTCTTCCGGTGGCGACTTTGGCTGATTATACGTTTCATTTTTCTTCGTGAGCTCTTGAAATTGTTCTGACTGTTCATTACAATAATCCGCGTATTTACTTGTCATGGTCATCCTACCATATGGAAAATTGTGACTCCGGAATTCTGCGACAAAAGAGTGTCTTTATTACCAAAGTTTTATTTATTCACCGACTGATGCACTAGTGAGTTGTCTTAAAAACAATATTAAAATTTACATTAAAACAGTGCCTTTATGAAAACATTTTCGGACGGTGTCAGTAATTTGGTTATACAGTCATCACAGAAAGAGTTTCAGGGAATGCCTCTGCTTTCATCTTTATGAGGGAGAAAAGTCAACTATTTGCCTTTACCTGTTGGTAAAAAATATACTTCATAATTACGTCAAATAAACGGCAGTGAAGTATTGTAAGACACTGGTATAGTGTTCATTCACCTAACATTACTTTTTTTTATAATGAAATGTTGCAGGTATAACAAATTTTGTGTTTTGTTGACCGTGCATCTCGATACATCAGTGTAAAGAAAACCAACCCGATGCACTATTTATCCTCGGTTTATTTCGTCAATCAACCTCTACATGTTTCGGGCATATTTGTAGCCCATCATCAGGAAGTATAATGTATATATATACAACAATACGTACCAATTGTGTATATACAGTATACCTCCTGATGATTGAATACAAATATGTCCGAAACATGTACAGGTTGATTGAAATAAACTGAGGATAAATAGTGTACCAAGTTGGCTTTCTTTACACGGAGGTATAATAAGTTGGAACTGTGTCATGGATAGAAAAACGAAGAAATTAAAAGGCACTTTGAATATTAAGAAGGAGTTTGGAAAAATATATTATGACAGTGGGAGGTATACGGAACTCACTGAGAATCGTGTCTGGTCTATTGAAACCTCGGGATTGGAGTTGGCTTATTTTGGCGTTCTTCAGAGATGTTGAAGAACGCTACGGAACACGTACAACGTACAAGTGAACAAACACAAAAAGGATTCGAGACGCTACCTTTCAATTACCAATTTTAAACTTTTGCTCTACATTTTCCTGCCCCTTGAAGGTACTATACAAAGTTGCTGTTCCTTGTATAATGAAAGTCTGTACTGTCAGTGTAGGGCTGCGTTCCACTGAACAAGAAGGCTGCACGTAACTGCAGACCGCCATTGCTCTCTATTGGATGCAACATTAGACACTTTCCAACAACCAAACTCTCACGGTGAAATAAATCTATCTTATTTGCTGAATGAGGGTATGGCTGATGGCTGATTGGACAAATTATTGAGGATCTGTTTGATCGCTGAGCCGTGAACTGACCGACAGGTTGGCTCTCAGACTGGCTGTTTGACTGACTGATTATGTAACAGACCGAGTAAGATACCAGCGGGATGACTGACAGACAGACTGACTGATTGACTGACCATCTGACTAATTTATACACTATTTGACATAGTGACTCGTACCGACAGACCGATCTACCGTCTGAGGCTTGAATGGGTTAATCCATTGACTGAATCTTAGATTTTCTAACTGATCAATCGACGACTGAAAGACCTACTGACCGACTGGCATATTTTAGTGAAATGAATTACCATATTAATTTTGAAGGCGACATAAAATTGAAGAGCTGGTCGTGTGTGACACGCCGTCATCTAGTAAATGTCACAGGTGTAATGGCTTAACGATTATTCATTTTACGTGGTTATTCAGTTAAGTAGGCCGTGTATTAGTTACTAGACTTCTCTTTTAAAATGTTATCTCGTCCAGTGATTTACAGTTTCCTTGAGATCTCGAATACAGTTAGTATAAAGCTAACACCTCCTCGTGGCGCGCGGAGGGCATTGTTACTAATGTCTATCCCTAATTAGACTACGGGTAATTGCCAACCTTGATACAATCACTTCGTATGCTCAAGTTACTGCATAATATTTGTGTTTATAAGGATTCGTGGGGGTTGAAATCACTTCATGGGGTAGTAAATTACCTGACTTCAGAGTACAGTAGACATCAACACCTTGTACATTCTGATAATTGCCAGCATTCTCCCAAGAAATAATTTCACTGTTTTACGCCACTCTTCAGCACATCGTTAACCTTTCCCACGTTTGTCTTTATTTAAAGAGACAAGGTGCTGAGGATAACGTTTGGTTCTAAGAGAGAGGATTGAATGGAAAGGGCAGGAAATAGCCTAATCTCGAGCCTCATCATTTAAGTTTTAACTTTTCTCCATATATCATCGTCGTCATCATCATCATCGTCGCCGCCGTTGTCATCATCATCATCATCATCATCATCATCATCATTGGTTCGACTGCGCTGCGGGAGCCCTGACCGTCCTCTGAGGCTTTGTCCACTCATCTCTGTTTCTGGTCTGTATCCTCCAGTTCCTTTCACCTATTCTTTCGCTGTTTTCATTCACACCATCCATCCAGCCATCTCAACTTTGGTCTTCAAATCCCTCTCTTTCTCTTCTGGCCTGGCTAAGAGTATTCTTTTTGGAATTGGTTTTCCTCCCTTCGTGTCACGTGCACTAGCCACTGTCATTCATTAATTCTACAGTATAGTGCCAGATTTGTTTTACTATATACTTTATATATATTTCAGAGTTATGCCAATTATTATCAGAGCTGTATGAATAAGACAAATTAAGTGGACGGAGCACGTGACACAAATGACGTTGTTTATAAACATACACGATTTTCCAACTGGAGTTCCTACAGGGAAGATATGACAAGTTCAAGGTATAGAAGATATAATATTATATTCAATTATATTATATATATTGTGCGTTATACTATGAACTGGATTCATGGAGACCAAGACTGTTTATTCTAACCAAAGCCCTAATTTCTTCACTATTCATTTTCATACCATCTTTCCATATACCATATGGTCTTCCAAGTGATTTAGGTATTCTTCTCAGCACTGTGTTATTAATACACCCTATCTTCTGTAAATGTGAGTAGCCAAGTTTCATAACCAGACAAAACAACGTGAAAATATATAGTTTTGCACAGGCTTGTCCTCGTTCTAATCTCAGGTAGCAGAAGAGAGAATATGTATGTATATATATATATATATATATATATATATATATATATACTCGTATATTTAAAAATTATGATTTCCTGAAGTACCAGCAAACCAACATTAATGAGAGTATCCATCTAGCCACACTGGCTGCGTTGTACCACCCAAGGTGCGAAGAACAGTACACTGAATTATCCTCCGCTCATGTCCTACCGCGATAAGAAAGTCGAGTTTCTAAAACTGCGTGGTAATAATACAAATATCGCGCTTGTCGTGCCGCCATTTTGTGCTAGCGATGAAACGTTATCTCGAATACAAACATCTCAACATCTGTCAGTCGCCCACCGCTACAATAACATGAATAGCTTTTATATCACTTTTTTCCTTTCTTGTGTCTTGGTGTATAGGCCTATCGGACTTCATGCCAAGTTAGTGGGTGTTAAGTGCACATTGATTGACTGCAGTCTTTTGTATTAAGGATGCACCATACTGAAACTCAATTTGTTCTCGTGTTTGACAGCTTCTTTACAGAAATTATATCGTCTTATTCAGGTGTTACAAATATGCGAAATTGTCTGGTCATAAGTATTTCAGCAATTTAGGGTAGAACAAGACGTAGAGCTTCGTAATTTTTAAAATGTTCCTGCTTAGGTGCAGAAGACGATGAGGGACCCTAACTTTGTGAATTTGTTAGAAAGATCTATTCGGTGACAGAGAGGAATGGCTTCACCATTTCTGGAGTTCTGGCTCTAGTGTCTGTTTAAGTCTATCATTAAATGTGCGGCTGCACCTTCCGAAGGATCCAGACAAGCCTAGCTGCCGTGGATGCTTACTGCACTATAAATCTTCAGCATGTATGTCTTGAAGTTGACCCGATATTTCGTCTAAAAAAATTTAATCAGTTCTCGTAATAAAAATAAGTTGAAAAATGTAACAACAGAGCGTACACATTTTACTTGATGTTATTTGCACCTTTTGATTTTAGAGAAAAAGGAAGAAATATACTTTTTTCAGATGACCTGTGTGTGTGTGTGTCGGTGTGTGTATGTATATATATATATATATATATATTTTTTTTTTTGCTAGAATAATTTCGGGCATCCAAGTCGAGTGGTTTCTCAATGAAACCGTATTTGTAGAAGTAGGGTAAAACAGTAACAGAAATATGTAACTGAATCAGCACATTTGTAGGTTTTACGATGGAATTATTAATTGTTCAGCTTTCAAGTTTAATTAAATACTACGATGTTTTTCAAATACCAACTTATTGCACTATTTATTTACTTGATAAAACACACTTTAAAATACGTACGTCTAATCCATTAAAAATTTTTTTTAATATAACACTCCTACATGTTTCAATCCTTCCGGATC
>Ga0131853_10011846_pt1 | contig 15954 bp, 12 predicted proteins | sample TergutLab28metaG_FD_92764 | JGI IMG/M metagenome (GOLD analysis project Ga0131853, IMG submission 92764) | Labiotermes labralis P1 segment gut microbial communities from Petit-Saut dam, French Guiana - Lab288 P1 (version 2) (version 2) | ecosystem: Host-associated > Arthropoda: Insects >...
AGGCTGAGTGGACTCCGTTCCAGACCCACTACTACTCAGAAAATCTGGTAGCGCCGGGGATCGAACCCGGGACCTCTGTATCTGTAGCCAGAAACTCTGACCACTAGACCACAGAGGCGGTCATAACTGTTGACCTATGAAGTGGAAACATATACATTGGAGTTAATTAAACTGCAAATGTTAAAATGTTTGCAGGAAGAGGTGTTCATAATTTCTGTGGTATTAATGAGTAGAGATACATTTTTTTTGTGTATATGTACGATTGTTTTGTAATATCTTGTAAATGCAGTTGAGCACATTTGACATCGGCTTTTTCTGTTTTCAGGCTGCCGAGTATATGCAACAGTTGCCTCCATCGAAGCTCCCAATATCGGGGAGTGATGGTGCACTATTTCGACGCCAGCAGCTGGAAATACAAGTACCTCTACATGACTTAGATGCCTCCAAGTGCCATGGTCTGACTCCAGATGAGATACAAGGGTTAGCATTAAGAGAATTAGGGAACATGAAATGTAGCATGGTACAGGTCACTGTTTTTCATCAGAATTAAATGCCCTGGGTGCTATGAAAAGGACAGAGATTTAAATGGTCACCATTACTTTGCAAGTTATTGGTGATGTCTCTAGGTGACTTTGGCTCTTTGACCACACACTGTGTGTCTGTTGAGTGTGATTGGTTTTCAGCACAAATGGGTTAAGTCTAGTTGCTTATCCAGCAGTACCTACGAATTATAAGTTGTGTATGTATTACCACATGGGTGCAAAAATTCTAGGTGCCTAGTTGCTTGGGCAACTACATTTTGTACCGTGGCACCTGTAATAATTTGTAGGTTCTGAGTGTGAAACGTGTCCTGTGTCACCTTTTTGGTCCCTAGAATTTTAAGGTGTCTCCTAGACTTTTTTTAAATTTTTGTACCCCATATTACAGTGATGGTATTATTTATATGAACATAATTGGTGTTTTAAATGTAGTTTATGCACATTTAGTAATTTTTATTGGATTTTATTTGGCTACCTGTAATGAAGGCATATTTTATTTGTTATATTGTAGAAACATGTCTGACTATTTGAGTTCATCTCTGATATTTTTGTGCTGATTGCTTTGTGATGTTACTTTCTTTTTCAAAGCACTAGAACTTGGTGTTTGTTGCATTTCAGGCTTCAGCAGTATTTGGAAAATGTGAAGAACAATGTTGTGGGGCAAGGTCGAGTTACTAAGGTAATAATTTATTTTTGTGTTTTATTGTATTGTATACAATCCCTACTGGCGTCTTTTAACAGAAATCTGGACCAATTGTGGTTTGGCCTAATTTTCATGAATGTTTTCAATTTTAATATTCACAAAAGTAATGTCATGCTATGACTGAATTCGGCCAGGAGATTCCTTATATTATCAGAAACATTGTAAATCAGAGTTTAGAAATGCAAAGCGCTATGATCGTTTAATTCTTGTGAATTGATTTGCATGTATAATGGATAAATGGGAGGGGACTGAATCAGATCTTGTTTTTTCCTGCAGATACCAGTGCAAGTTCTGTATGCCGAGCAACGAGTGCCATTTTCAGGACCAACTCAAAGTCAGTCTCGTACGCTGGCTCATTCATCTGTGACAGGAGAGTGTAAACCCATTAGAATTGCAACTTCACAGTCTGCTCAGTCTCTAAAATCTATGTCTTCATTTCCATTACCACGCCCTTTTACACCTCACATTCATGGCAAAAATGATCAAGATAACACTCCTCCACCACTTCTTAATGATTCCCTTTCAAATGCAGCAAATGTGGGTTTAAAGACACCAAGTGCATTCTTCCCTTCACAGCACCATGTTGGCCATACTGATGCACAGCTTGCCACTGACCTTCAATATAATTATTTGTCTTCCTCTACAGCACATAGTTCCAAGCAAGATGTACAGTATTCCACAAAACTTCCAGGTAGAGATGTTGCTCAAACAGTGGGAAGCACCAGTTCCCTAAAGTCTGCTACAGATGAAAAGCAATTTATAAACATGCCTTTTCATGCTGAGGCACCTGTTGGACAGCCTATCCAAATTCTGACACCTGCTAGAGACGGAACATTTGTGACTGACCAACAGACAAATGAAATTGTCTATTCCACACAAATGCCCGTTGGACTTGTTAGTCAGCAATCAAAAACACTGGATATCTCTAGGGAGGCATCTGATCATGTTGCTGAAAAGAAACCTGAGTTCCCATATAGCAGCTCAAAAGAAGTGGATATTCTTGACAAAAGTAAACAGAATGCAAGAGACGGAGATATTACTGCTTCCAAACATCCAGTGGGTATATCATTTTCAGAAGATGTGAAAACAGAGAATATGCAAAACACTGAACGAATTTCTGATCTGTTGCTTACATATGATCCTGCATTTCAGCACAGGTACAGTTCTGCAGTTCAAAATCCTGATTATGGTGCCCATTCTGGTAAATGGCTCAGTGAGAAGGCAGAACATCCAAGCCTTCAGCAAGGTGAAGTTAGTGGTACCACTTGTCTGCAAGATGTGTCTTCAGAGCAGTGTGCACATAATGTTGCAGATTCTTTGTCAGGTCAACAGGGGAAGTCTTCTCCATATTCCTTCCCCACAAAAAATGGTGTTCATAACATACCAAAAGACTGTTCTGCATCTGAGTATCGAAATAGTGACCCCAGGTCTCTTCAGGTAGGGCAGTCGGGTGTCAGTCCTCAGGATGCGACTCTTTTGCCTTGCTCAACAAACGCAACGGGACACATAGTGCATTCAGTACCAATTGATGCAGACTCCATGCCCAAGTCAGCTCATGTGATGCAGCAGAGCCATGTGGCACAAGACAAAGAACCTGATCAGGAGGCTGTAGAACATGAACTTGCAGGGAAACTACAGCAGCTAGAAGGTATAAGTATTTTTTCCCATTTTTTTTTAACATACCATACTTTGGAAGTGGTTCTTTGCTTTATCAGTCAAGAATCTGCATCTTAACAAACTGAATTGATTAGAAAATAAGTACACAAAGACAGTTTTTTTTGCTGTATTTATTTCAAGGCCAATTTGCCATGGTCATTGACATTGGTGGTTGTTAATTTTGTTTTTGATAATTGGCCATTACAGTTACATGATGTCTTTATTAAGTAAGTATGAGATGAGGCCATGTTGAAGATTACAGTCTTTTGAGAAATGGCACTGTATATTCTGCCAAACTATGTGGTATCAAATCAGATCTCAGAAGACCTTTGTCTTAATATGTGTGAAGCAGAGATCGCATTTAGTGACCTCTTGTTTATAGGATAAAAAGTGTATTGGGCTGTTTACCTGCTGTTCCTTGTTCCTGCACCCAGTCCGTTTTTATGTAATTTGTAATATTTTAGAAAACTGAGTTTGTTACTGTTTTTGTGTAATATTTATAATTGTATGTTTGTTCTTACTTATGACAGACTTAGGAGGTGGATCGTCTCAGCATGAAGCGTCCCATTTGGAATGCCACAAGTGTAGTAAAGCCTTGCTTGCAGGTGATGTGGCTGTGTTTGCAGAAAGAGCTGGCAAAAAAGCAGCTTGGCATCCTCAGTGTTTTGTGTGCTGCACTTGTGAGGTAAGTGCTTTAGGTGGCTGGCCATTGCACAATTAAAACTTACCAAAACCAACCATGGGAAGTGGAAGAATATGAAAGTTGACTTTTCACATAGGACATGTGTTGACAGTTGTGTCTGTAACAGATGCAAACAGGCACTTGGACTGGTCTCACATGTTCTCTGTGACTGAGGCACTGGCAGCATTAAGATTCAGGCACCTGGGCTATCATGTCATGAAGCCAGGTGACTTTTCCAACGTCTCCATCAGCTAGGACTGCCGAGTGTTAAGCAGTGGGTTGCAGAAAGCTTGCAAACAGTCAAGGTGCAAGGGTTGCTGCTCTGCCCACCCTTATGTATTGTGTTGTTTTCTAGCTTTGCACATCATTGTGAAGTCTAGACAACTTATTAGAAGTTAGGAACGGAGTTTGGTTGCATTAGGTAAATAGTTAAAGAAGGCAGGAGTGTGTGGAGACAATTTTGCTTAGTGAGTTCAATTTAAAACAGTGGTGGATGATATCAGTAATATACATGTGTTTTTGGAGTGTATTGAGTGTTGTAAAGGATGATTGGCAGGATCAGGAGAATTTTCTGGTGTATAAAGCATCCAGACCAGTTCTGGCATCCACTCAGCCTCTTCAGTGGTTACTAGTGGCTGTAATGGGCCCAGGTGAACCAAAGTTAAATGTTCCCAATACATTTGAAAATACAGGCCTCCTGTATTAAATACTAATCCAGAGTGCTTCACTCACTGGCAACACATTTGACTTGTACCTGATTTGAATCTCTGTTATGAGCACCAGATATCCTAATATTGTGTTCAAATTTTATGCAGTCCTTTGGGATGAATGCTGGGAAACAGGCGTTACTGCTTTGTCTCTAGCCTTTTTAGTCCATCCTACATAATTATACTTAGTGTCAGTCAGGGCTGTATTGTGTGAAAGGCATATGCTTTGATACACATATATGTGTTGGTCAAAATGTCTGTGTTCACTATTGGACAACAAGAGTTTTAAAGTCTGTTTCTTCAGACAGTGGGTAATCAGAATTTGAATGAAATAAAAGTATATTGTGTGTTCACTTTTGCCTTTGTTCTCAAAATTTTCCTTGATTAGTCTTATAATAAAGTGTTCTATTTGTTATGTAGGAATTGCTAGTGGATTTGATTTACTTCTACCATAATGGCAAAGTTTACTGTGGTCGACATTATGCGCAGCTGCTGAACATCCCTCGGTGCTTTGCTTGTGATGAAGTATGTATTGTTAATTTTATTACTGATGGGAATGTATGGCAAGTGTACCCACATGAGAGATGTGGACATAGAATTATAAATTTGAGTGAAGTACAACAAAGTGGATAGTAAACTTGTATGTAGGAAAAAAAAAAAGTTTGTTTTGCAACCAGTTTATGTAAGAAAAATTTGGGGTTAATGATGTCATATCTTTGGACTGTAAGGCAAATGCAGATTTTAGGCTGGGGGTTTTCACCCTTTCCCAGGAGAAAAGTTTGACTCATTTTATGGGAGGAGTATTTCTTGTGACACTTACTAGCATGTATGTGCTATAAGAAGATATTTTGTTGTTGTTTCTGTTGCTGTTTGTTTGTTTACCACCTCTGTGCAAGGTATTTACAATTGTATACCTGCAACAAACCATGACTCTGGGGTATATAGTGTTGCAGGTGTTCTGCTGTTCAATTTATGGTTCATGTAATGTTACTTCCCATGCTGATATGTTTTATTCTGTCACATTAGTACTTAACGAAGTATGTATGCATTGCTGAAATGACTGTTTTCCTTAGGTCCCATATTTTGTGCTTTACTGTTATGTTAGTCAGGTATTTTCTGGATAATTTTGAGATGGTTCCAGTGTGCCCATTATTACTGGTATCACTTTTGTTTTTACGTTCCACATGTGCTGTATCCTGGTGTAATATATTTTAGAATCTTCTTGGCTTCCTTCTTGATCGCATTTCTGTCTCCTGAAGTTACATCATCCATTAACATACGTGTTCCTTTTTCATCATTATGACTTATGATGCCAGTTTATTATTAGGAATGGTTTTGTCAGTTTGCACTTGTTGACTCCATGATATGGTTACCTTACCTGCATGATTTGTTACTGCTAATTTTGGTACATGGTTTTATCAGTGTTTGTTTTCTCGTTTTTCCCCCCATTTCCTTGCATATGTTAAAGTGTAGTTGTGCACACACCCTGTCGTATCTCTTTATGCATTGTTCTTTCACCATAATTGGGCAGGCTGATATAATGCCTTGAGAGTTGTTGATACAGTGCTGCATTTGCTGTCTCATATTTCTCTCGTATGATGATGATGTTTTTGTTATTGAATGTTGATGGCAGTGTAGTGGTATTTACCTTCTTAGTGATGAGCCTTTATGTGGCTCTATGGGAGATGTGTGTATAGTCTTTGAATTGTAAACCTAACAGCAGAAGTGTTCCATGTTCAGGGGGGAAGGGAATCTGTATCTGTAATAGCAATGTAGTATTACTGTGGTGTTGCATGGCATATCATACCAAAAATATGAAGAAGCCATGAGTGCTGAGGGTCTCAATCTGGTGGCAAGTGAATGTACAAAAATGTATACTCTATTTGTTTATAGCCGTGACTGTATGTACACTCTTTTATTCTGATTTTAAAATTAGTTGCAGCCTTTTTTGCCATGCATATTTTAAACAATCACATTCTGCCATTTTTAACCTATTTTTTGCTTGTATAATTTACATGCATAATGTTGGCAAGGTTATATTCCTGCTCTGTGCCGGCTGTAGAAAGTACACCAGAAGATCATCCCTGTGGGGGTGGGTTGGGGTGTTGTGTTTGGTGGCGGGGGGGCTAGAGGAGTGATGTGGTGGGAGCAACAGACAATTGTGCACTTACACACAGACTGAAAACTTAGAGCATTTCAAGTAGTGTGTAATTAGTATGTGCAGTGTGTGTGAAGACTTTCAGGATGGGTAGTAGCAACTGTCATTTAACTTGAAATCTTCCACATGCTTATTACATCTTGATGGGGGAGTGCCAACACAGTGAGAGGTAGAGTTGTCAGTTGTCTGTGGTAACCTGGCTCATTTTAATAGCTATAAGATTTTTTTGTGCAATACACTGGAGATTACTGCCACCAGTGGTGAATGCTTATGTATTAATAGGGTTTTTAAAAGCCATGTCCAGTCTGTTCTAGTAGCAAAAATAACATCTTCTAGTATGCTACATGCCTAATAGAAGAAATTGTTAATTGGTATTCCTATACAGTGGATTTATCATTTTAAATTCTAGACAAGAAATGAATGAGTTAAAAGTTTTAAAGAGTTTTGCTTGAAATAGAAATGAGATCTGGCCAAGGTGGAAACCTTCTCTGTAATAAGATTTTGGTATATTTTTGTTTACAGTTGATCTTTGTGAAAGAGTATACTTGTGCTGAAGGAAAGGCATTTCACTTCAGACATTTCTGTTGCTATGAATGTGATATACCACTTGGTGGGAAACAGTACATTCCCAAGGATGACCAACCTGTGTGCCTTGAATGTTTCGAGGACAAGTATGGCAAGGTGAGAGATGGGAGTTATTTAAATTTGTGTGCAAACAGGTTAAAATAGTGGCAATGTGTGTGTGACTCACATTGACTTGTTTTCTTGATTTGCAGGTCTTTGAAGAAAGTTGCTCATTAATATTTAGTTCTTTTGTATTGTATTTGAAGACTGTGAATTTGCGTAATTAACTTCGTAACTAGGTATCCAAATTTTTTGTGAATTTGTTTCCCTCATGCAGCAACAAATTCAAGTCATTTCAGTTTCACGTAATTTTCTGCTTATTAGCCGTATGTTATGTATGATATTTTGTTACTTTCACAACACACAGAACTTGCATATATTATTTTACACTTACCTTATGAATTCTGTCACTGATATTGATGTCTCATAATAACATGAGAGTGACACCATTGTTACCCAGTCTTTGATATCTTCTGATTTGTTGTGCTGGTTGAAGCAAAGCCATGAAGGCCATGCACAAGAAGTTGGTCACCTGATTTTGTACTTATGCTACAGTTTGAGGTGCTTTTTGCTATAAAGAGTAATCATATTTTAAATTGTCCCTCATTACCATCAGCATTGGATTTTGAAAATCTTTACAAACCCTCTGTGTTTCATAAATATGTTGTCATTCCATTATTTTACTTACACAAAATTATTTGTATGTTAATTGCCTGGTTTGTACTATAAAATTTGATATTTCAACTGTAAACCCCTGATCTGGTAATGAATATAAAAAGGAAAATTTGAAGTGAGTAAGGCACATGATCAGAACAGATAAGAACATTTTTTAAGCTAAGCCCGAAAGTACAGAGGGAAAGTGGGTGGCCTGATTGGCATGCTTAGTGGATTTAGATAATGATAAACAAGGGCTGTAAGTGAAGCAATCAGGTAAATGGCAAATGTTGAGAGTAGTGGACGTCTGTTATGAAGGAAGTTATAAGTTCTTGGAGGACTGTAGAGCTAAGGGCTAATATTTTGTTGAAGAAATGGTTATTGTATTTTCATTTTGTTACAAATTATCATTCTGCTTCAAGTCATGTTCATTTTGTGATCAATGTAGCTCAAGTCTTCCTTTCAGAAATCTTTGCTGTCACTAGTTATGTTTGTCCCAGGTGCTCCTATGTATATATCAACTGCAGTAACTCAAGTAAAATATGGAAACAGTAAGGAATTTGCAAAATGTCTTCAGTTGAAAATTTTGAATGTAAATAAGCAACATAGTACAAGGTAACAGAGAGTCAGTACAACATTTACAGTAATGAAAGCTCCTGTCATGGAAATTAGCATGTCTGAGTGCTCATTCCGATGCCTGGAAGTGGGAAGTTCATGCAGATTGGCAGGGGTGTACAGAGTCATTTACATACATGAGATGGATTTTTTTTTACAACTGTTTATGTTTAAAGCATATGAAATTAACTACAGTGCTGCGCTTTCATATAGAATTCACAGAAAGCTAGGAGGATGTAAAGGAAGCCCGTGTCTGCACTTTACACAGCAGATATTTGTCACATTTTCCATGTGGCATGTTTTCCTGAATTGCTAGATTGCCGCTTTGTGTGTTTCTGTAGAAATCAGTTCAAGAGGAATAACATCATTTCCACATACAATACTTATATTTGAATTAGTGTTTGGATGTTACAGGTATCCATTTAAATGAGTTGTTTTTTGTTAAATTTTTATTTGTTTGTAAATATGATTTTGTTTGAAATCCATCATTTTTTAATTACCTCATATGTTTTGCAGAATATTTAATTGTACTTCATGTAGTTTGTTGTGTGTTGGGTACTACATATTCAGGTGGCTCCACAAAAAAATTGTGATTTAAAAAACCACCCTGAACTTGATTAATACTTCGCACTTTTATGAAAAGTTTTACTTTCTCCATTCAGGGTCTGCAGGTTTATTCATATATATAGCTTGATTGTATAAACTATTGGGTTCTGTGTTGAGTGAGATGTATTGACTGTGATTGCACATTAGATATTATTAGCTTTGGCAGACATTGAACTAACCTGCATAGGAAGTCACACTGGATTTTCAGGCTGAAGACCCATAACAGTGGTATATGCTTCATTTACTACAAATACTAAATGATAATATATCATCTGTATGCCCATCTGTACATCCTTCTTCACCATCAGATTCACATTTAAAACTATTACAAATTGAAGTGTAGAATCCATTAGTTATTAAACTGCACAGGAAGATTATAGAGCCAAGATTATGTAGATACAACACAATTGCTTAAGATAGCAGTGTAAATCTAATATGATACATCTGCCAGTTTAGATTCCTCTGCATGAGTACTTTCTGAAGGTAAAGGTGAAATACAGTGCAAGTGGAAGGAAACATACATGCAGATGACACAACAGTCATAGCAGCATAAATTTATTTAGATAAATGCGCGCTCAAGCACACTTGTGTCACATTCCTTTGATGCATGTGTAAGCTGTTTAGAGACTGGTATTGATAACATTAAACATCTTGGGTGGAAAATAATTGACATATGTTTAAACCTTGTGCAATGGAAGATATTAAACATGTCTGCACTTTTCCTCATTTCATGCTGCCCTTGGTAGCTCGTGTGTATAAACAGCATGTGACGCCGGGAACCTGGTCAGAGGTAGGTATCAATCATAAGGACAGGAATATGTCTGTCTGGTTTCATCTTGCACCCTTATTCCCTCGTATTCATTGATCTCACAGCTTATTACTAAATAATTCTGAAATTATCTAGTTTTTGTCAATACACTCTGTACTTAGAGCGTGCATTTGTTTCAGAAATGCCACACCTGTAAACTGAAGATAGCAGCTGGAAGTCAGCGTGTGGGATGGAAGGATTTGAGCTGGCATGTGTCACCTGGCTGTTTCTGCTGTTTTCAGTGCTCCAAATCATTGCTAGGTGGCAAGTTCTTTGTAAAAATTGAGCAGCCATTTTGCAGCAAGGAGTGCTTCCAAAATGCCACACAGATATAAAATGCAAGCATTGATACTTTACAAATTTTAAATATATACATACACAACAGAAATGAGTTGTATGTATATTTTTGTTATATATATGCATATAGTCATACATTACTGTGTGCAGCAACTAGGTTTTGACTATATGCTGCTACAAAATTACTTTGTACCAACTGTTTCATTACAAAAGGAAATTCCTGATTTTGCTGCACTGTGCTGTTTTATGAGAGGTTAAACATATTTTAAATTTTTTATTTATATAGTACCATTAAGAATATGTTACGAGAAACTGTCGATAAAAAGTGACCTTTTACTGTTTTAATCATGTATTTTATGGTTTAATACAAGAACACACATTCCATTAGTATAACAATATATATTTTGTATATGAATCAAAGCTTTTGTATTCAGTTTGTATGACAGGAGAAGCTTTTTTAAAATAAATCATGGTTTTAATATCCATGGCAAAAAGGTCTTACATATTTTGTTCCTTGTTATGAACTTTTACCCCATCACTTTTTTTGTAACTTCAATAATGTTTGTATGACTATTGTTCTTTGCAAAATTTTTAACATGTTTTAACCCTTCTTTAGTATTATTCTTCCCAACATCTTTAGTGCATCCTCCAAAAAAAAACTATTGCATCATGTTTTGTCAACTTTTCAATAGTACCTTTGCAGAAACTGTTAATATGGGAATGTCAGGCTCCTGTTTCGTGAAACCAGTAACATTAAAGTTCTTGTTAAGTTTATCTTCTATTTTGTTGGCATATCCTCTTGCATGTCTGTCACCAAGAATCACTGTTGTGTGTTTTTCCCTTCCACTATTAATATTATACAGCGTAAATCAGACATTCTCACCATCATTTGAATTTAAATGCTTCTTATTTAGTCCTACACCACACTATAATTTGCATTAGCGTTTTCCATAGATAACATTTCAACACTATCATTCACGATGAATAGTGTTTTGATAACTGTTCATTATGTTTATGGGAGAATAATTCCTTGTCATGGCCATTAAGCATATTTTTTAATGGATTTTTCCTAAACCAGAATGCAACTTCCTCTCAATTCTATTGGCTTACAATCTATTGTTCCATGTTGGTTACATGTATCTTGAAAGCAACCGTTCATTATCGTAGTTGATTTCTGGGAACTTTCCAACCACTCTTGTATCTTCCATGCTGTGACTTACGGATATGTGACTCTACCTCCTGGTTTGATTTGAGGATTGTGTCCATTCTTCTTGTATGTGAAACCTTGTATTCTTTCTTTTGGGCGATTTCCCAGCGTCTGAATTTTATGTGCTGACGTCATGGAACAGTGTGTTCCGAAATGCCGGCGTATAAAATTCAGATGCCGGGGATCCTCCCCCCTCCCCCAAAAAAAGCATACAATATTCAGAACATAGCGAAAGTTTTGATATCAAGGCTGTGTAACCCTTCTTTTAAAATTTTTATAATTTCTGTTGCTGACTCCAAGTCACATTTCACTTCACACAGCTCCACAATCCACTGACTATAACACTGACAACCGAATTCACCACCTTCAAGGGAATTTTTTTTTTTTTTAATTGGAGCCTCATCATCACACATTACGGCAACCGCCACATATCATCTAGTTGGTTAGCCGCGATCACGAAGGTCATCTCTCGCGAACAAGTTCTTTAGAACGCATTTTTTGACCCTTGAACTACATCGTATGTTCACTATGGTCTTATAGTTGGAATGGATAGTAACTTTTACCCAGCAGTAGCCCTCATTTTTTTATGTTAAATGAAGATCATAAACTTAACAACGTAAGTGAACAAAGTGTTAGTGGTGCAAGTGAGAGCTGTAACAACTTAGATAAAACAACCTTCCGAAACTTGAGTAGCAAAGTACCATCTAAGTCTAAACCTAAAATTAAAGTGTCTTTGCGACTAAATGGTTTGGTACCTGTAACTGTTTACCATCAAAATGTAAGAGGATTGAGAGGGAAAGCAAACAATTAAGTCAGTTATATTCAACTTACCCACATATACTGTGTCTCTGAGAGCATCATATGAACCACTTAGAATTACAGCAGACATTTTTTGACAATCATATATTAAGAGTCAGTTACTGTAGAACCTTATCTGAAAAGGGAGGAGTATGCATATTTGTGCAAGAAAGTTTAAGGTACTTAAGAATTGACCTAGAAACTATTGTAAGGATAAAGACTTTGAAGTATGTGCCATCAAGATTCACTTCAATGCTAAAAGTGCATGCATAATTGCTATATACAGAGCCCCATAAGGTAATTTTGATCTATTTATCTCAAAATTAGACACAATTCTTAGGAAATTGTATACTGTTACCACCGAATATTTTATTTGTGGTGACGTAAATATAGATTATTTAGTTGACAATGATAAAAAAAGTCGATTAGAGGCTCTGCTTGAAACCTATAATTTAACAAGTGTAGTTAACTCACACTCAGAAACATTCTGCCACGGCTTTTGACAATATTTTTATTGACATTTCTAAAATGAGGAATTTTTCTATATGTCCAATAATCAATGGGCTGTCAGAACATGATGCTCAGTCCATAAGATTACATTCTTTCAATATGAGACCACCCCCAAAAAAATGGGTTAATTAGGAAGGTAAATGAACATACAATAAATGACTCCCTCAATAAATTAACTTACAAAACTTGGGATACTGTATTCTCTACAGACGATGTTATGAAATGTTTAACTCTTTTTTGGATTCTTACCTGAAAATTTGTTATTCCAGTTTTCCATTAAAGAGAGTTCACAATGCTAAAAAAAACAAAAATTGGATTATTTTAGGAATTTTAAAGTCATGTAAACATAAAAGAGAACTCTCTATTGCAAGCAGGAACAATAATAATTTAGATCTTATAAATTATTATAAAAAATACTGTAAAATTTTATCTGCTGTTATTAAGGAATCTAAAAAACTAAATTATGCAGACAGAATTTAAAAATCCTTAAACAAGAACAAAACTATTTGGGATATAGTAAACTCAGAAACCAATAAAACTGGTAACACTGAGAAGATTAACACCTGATGGGAACTCAATCAGTGATTGCCAAGATAAAGCAAATGCATTCAATAAATACTTTTTAATTATGGCTAAAACTATTAACATTAAACCAAATGAACTTAGTTCCCATAACTTAGATAACACCACACCTCTTCACTATTTAATGCAGTCTTTCAAGAATCCTTTCCAAAATATTAATTTAAAATCCATATCAACTAAAGAAATCAAAAAAATTATAAAATCTCGCAAATCTAAAAATTCCTCTGGATATGATGGAATATCTACCAAATTAATAAAAATAAGTTCTCCCTTCAATGGCTCACCTTTAGCCCATACAGTATATGTAACAAATCCTTATTTTATGGGAATTTTTCCAGACCATATGAAATATACAGTAGTTAAACCTTTGTTTAAGAAAGGTGATAAATCTAAAATCTCAAATTACAGACCTATATCTATTTTAAATTCCTTTTCAAAAGTACTTGAAAAAGCTATGTATAATCAACTTCAGGGACATTTGAATAAATACAGTATTTTAGCAGAAGAACATTTCGGGTTTATATCTGATTCTACAACAAATAAAGCTATATGTAAGTTAATGAAACTCTGAATGCCTTAAATAGTAAATTTATAGTAGGTGGTATTTTTTGACCTTGAAAAGGCTTTTTGACTGTTTAAATCATAGTATTTTGCTGCCAAAACTACAATTTTATGGTGTTAATGGCCAGTGGCATACCGGGGGGGGGGGGTTTTCAGACCCCCTCCTCACGAATTTCTGAAGGCCCTCCAAAATAATGCCATACTCAACCCGATTGTGAAAACTGTTAGAAATTTCTGAATTTAGGACGCCAACACCCCAAGATGTTTGGAAAAAAGGCAGTAAAATTCTAAAACTACCGCCGGTTCGCAATTGTTCTACATTAGCAATGCCAAGTAAATTTGTTGTCATCATAAACAGCCTTAAAGTACCAAAAATTAAGAAAATTTTACTATATGAAATGAAATTTCTTGTACCAAATTACAGCTATCTCCAGAACCCCTGACTAGGGGTCTGCTGCCCCCAGATCCCTGTTCTCTCTGTCCTCTGTCCTCAACTGAATTTGTTGAACCCCCCCCCCCGAACAAAATTCCTGGTTACGCCACTTTTAGTGGCAAAGCAAAATCATGGTTTGAATCATACCTTAATAACAGATATATGAGAGTTCAAATCTCAGATGAAGGTAAATCAAACGAGTTTTTCTGCATGGGAAAAAATAACTTTTGGTGTTCCTCAAGGATCGGTTTTAGGTCCACTGCTGTTCCTTATATATGTCAATGATTGGCCCAAAACCATAAATGATAAAACTGTACTTAAATTGTTTGCCAATGATACAAGTATAACAGTAAAAAGTCCTAATTCCAAAGGTTTTCAAACTAATGTGGTCACAGCTTTTAAATGTGTAAATAAATTGTTTAAAGTAAATTTGGTTTCATTAACGTTGACAAAACTCATTACATTCAACTTAAGACCACATACATGCCCACACTTGATATAAACATTGTTTGTAATGATAATCTAATAACAACTCTACCTAAAAGTAAGTTTCTGGGCATTTATATACATGATTCTAAAAAACTGGATTTGTCGTATTGAATATATTACCCTACAACTGAGTTCAGCACGTTATATAATGAGGAGTATTAAACCATTTATGTCTCCCAATACTTTGAAAACTATTTGCTATTCTTATTTTAATGCAATTATAAGTTATGCTATAAAAATATTTTGAATGCAAAAAAGAATAGTTAGAATTATGATGGGTTGTAAAAATAGGGTTACATGTAGGAATCTGTTTAGAAGGTTGGAAATTCTACTTTTTGTATCTCAATATATCCTCTTACTTACGTTTTTGTAGTTAAAAATAAAAATCTATTGATTTTGAATTCAGAGAATCACACTAAAAGTACAAGAAAATTTAATAATTTGTATCAGCCCATAACTAATCTTACTATGTTCCAAAGGGGGGTACATTACATGAGCATTAAGAATTTCAACAAGCTTCCTCTGTACATTAAAGAAATATCCAATAATGTCAGGAAATTTGAAATTTGCTTAAAATGATTCCTACATACAAATTCTTTTTACTCCATAGAAGGATATTTTCAATATAAATCTATCACAAGCTGATAATGTGCCATTAAACGTCTTTCATAAGACGAATATACTTTATATATAGTCCTAATAATCTATGGTTTGTCACTAAGTCTCATAAAAAAATTAACATTGTTATGTTAATATTATTCATATGCATAAATTTCTTGTCTATATTTATTTGCTACAAATTGCTCGTTGTCTGTACTTCACTTGTTTCTCTGTTTGTTAATCAATCAATCAATTTATTTCACTTTCCAAAAAATCCATTTATAAGGCTATTGCCACATGGATATGGAAATAGTCAGAATGTATAATACAGGTTACAAGCAATATGATTAAAAATAAATAACAACATTATTTACAAGGATCAAATACGATGGGTAGTATTTGTTTATAGTAAGTACAATTAATACAGTGTAGTGAAGGTTGTAAGTATAGGCCAAGTTATAGTAGAATAGCATAGTTTATAAATACGTAACTAGTCCTTATACAAAATTGTAAAATTCACTAAGTGAGTAAAAGGTATGTTTAAGTTAAAACTTCTTCAAGAGATTTTCTTTTGGGTAATTCCCCGGCGTCACAAAGCTAATAGCCGACGTTTCAGAACCCTCTATCAGTTCCATCTTCATAGGCAGGTGGATGAAGTATGACAAGGGATGGGATGTGTGGTGTATTTATACCTGACAGGGTTCTGGCAGGCTGGTGGAGGAGCC
>Ga0131853_10011847_pt1 | contig 15953 bp, 10 predicted proteins | sample TergutLab28metaG_FD_92764 | JGI IMG/M metagenome (GOLD analysis project Ga0131853, IMG submission 92764) | Labiotermes labralis P1 segment gut microbial communities from Petit-Saut dam, French Guiana - Lab288 P1 (version 2) (version 2) | ecosystem: Host-associated > Arthropoda: Insects >...
ACGAGGCTGAGTGGACCCCGTTCCAGACCCACTACTACTCAAAAAATCTGGTAGCGCCGGGGATCGAACCCGGGACCTCTGTATCTGTAACCAGAAACTCTGACCACTAGACCACAGAGGCGGTCCTCAGGGTACAATTACCGATTCCAAAGACACAACTTGTGAAGTCGATCAAGTCAAAGTTTCTGAAGTGCATCCTTGAGGACTGAACTGATTTCTTGCAGGCAGTAAGAAAATTACTAACTTAATTGAAGGTAATGTTAGAATATACCTCCGATTAAGTATCATGTAGTGAAGGGGTAGGGGTAAGTGTAGACAAAGATCCACCGATTCTTGGCCTCATCACTACAAGGTGAAAGTAGGTGAGTTGCAAGATCCGACATATTATAGTACCAAGGAAGGTAACACATAATTTGCACGGGAGATGAGGCTCCGAAGTTGGTCTGGACGTGGTGGTAAATACAGAAATAGAACAACAGCCATAGTATACTTAAGAATCTCAAACGGCAGTGTTATGAGCATTTCCTTATTCCATCCAGTTGGATTTCTTATCTTTTGAGCAGTGATCCCAACGTGACATGTCGTGACCGGGTTGCTGCATTAGCAGAATGCAGACTAGTAACCAAGGGACCTGCAGTACAATCTTATGGTCGGACGGCATGAAATGTAATAAGTTTCCGGTATAAAGGCGATCTAAATTTCAATTTTGTGGTCAGAGAGTTGGAAAACTTAAATATACGGTATACAGGCGATCTGCACTTAGCCGGACTGTACTAAAACTATTATGTTTACGGTATAAAGCCGTCTGTGATCCAGGTTTCTGGTCAGACGGTATGAAGACTGATACGTGTACGGTAGAAGACGATCTGCACTTCAACTTTGTGGTCATAAGCTATGAAAACTATTACGTTTACAGTAGAAAGGAGATTTGCACTTCAATTTTTTGGTGAGACGATATGAAAACTACATCGCTTGCGGTAGAATGGTGATCTGCACTTCACTTTTGTAATGAGACGGTATAAAGACTATTACTCTTACGGTAGAATAGTGATCTGCACTTCAATTTTGTGGTGTGACGATATGAAAACTACTTCGTTTGTGGTAGAATGGTGATCTGCACTTCACTTTTGTAGTGGGACGGTAAGAAAACGATTACGTTTACAGTAGATTGGTGACCTGCACTTCAATTTTGTGGTGAGACGGTATGAAACTATTATGTTTATGATAGAAGGCGATCTGCACTTCATTTTGTGCTCCTAAGTTAAGGAAACTATCAAGTTTATAGTAAAAAAGCGATTACATACTCGCAAGCGGAGAGTCTGTGTATGAGTGGAAGGAGTGAGAGGAAGACGAACGAGTGTGGATGAAGATGAATGACGTGAGAGGCCACCGAGTGCCAAATGTGCTCAGGTGAAACAGGAAATCTATCGTCTTGTCTGGGACAAGGGTAGAATTTGTATCTGAGTTAAGTGGGTCAAGTGACGGAAGAGAAACAGCAACCGAAAACATCTGATGATAAACCACTAAACTTTTGAAATTTTAGACGAAATATTTTGAAAAGAAGTTTATTTATGTAGAAAAATAAAATAATTTTTATGATTATGACGTGCTCTTAAACTTCAGATTTAATTGTAAGTATTTTTTTTGCCATAAAATCCTTTCTGTAATTTTTGTATTCATTATATCTCCGAACGAAAGTGATTAGTGGGTAAAAATATAATAAACCAAGATGCAGATCAGCAGCAAAGTGCCAGTTTTTTTTTGAATGATGATCTTTTCATTGTGAATTTAATATTTTCTTAACCTTGTGCCAACCCCCCCCCCCCCAACCTACCCCAGCTCCCTTTCAGAGAACGTAAGAGTACAAAAGAAACTTTACTTTTAAAGCACATTGGTAAACACATGTGCAATCTGCATGAACATTAAAAACTCTGCATTTGTCCACACGGAGTGTACTTAATGTTTTTTCTAGAATTCACACGATAAACAGCCATTATTTGTGTAAGAATGTTCTTGGAATGGAGACAGCATCTTTATTGTGAGATAGGAAATTAAATTTTCAATGTTATACAAATTAAATTCAGCTTTGAAAAAAGTGATTATTTGTAGATCCTGTGGGTTGTAGCTTAAGCCCCATTGCTGAAGACCAAGTTGAGGTCAGCTCTGGTTCCGGGTCACAGTTTACGCGTGCTAGGGGCATAATGTTGGGTGCGGTAAGGCTCTTATCGCCCCTGTGTCACGAGGTTCGTCGTCACAGCAGTTTGGGCTTGTAATTTCCCTCCTGACACAGACATGCACACTACTTTGCGAAATTACAATTACAGCCTCAACGTAGCCACACTACAGCTGTACAGCCAGCGCGAAAAGTTCAGAGATTTGAGGAGCTCCAAAATCACCCTCAGTTTTTTTTTTCAGACTGTTCAGGCCTCTAAATGACGTTTGATGTAAAGTGGTATAAATTTCACGAAAACATTGTTGCGCCCATTGGTTTTCGGATTAAGAGGGGTTCCTTCTCTCCAAAATGCCGAAACGGCTGTACAGGCCACGTAGTTTCTTATTCAATGGGTAACGGCGACTGCTAGTCTGAGGTAAAGCGACCGGAACGTGAAGCTGCCCACTCATCGCCATCAAATGACGGAGTTAAGTCTCTGTGAAGTTATACCTCCACTCTACCATATGCCTTCGTAGTGTGAATCTAAATTAGGCAGACAGACGGACTATTTGAATTTACTGTTTTATAACAATTAAAATACTTACAGTTATAATTCTGCATGCTGTGTGTTTTCGTGGAGGTACGAACCAATCTTCTGTATATTCTTCCGAACAATAGCCAAGACTGATCGGTTTGTTACAGGTGTATTGTCAGTGACAAACAGTACGGAGCACTCGTGGAGCGAAACTCACACCAGCGAAGCGGACGACGGTCAGGTTAATGAAGTTCAAATAAGGCAATGCCTTGGTACGTATGCTACAGGTATGCTACAGGTATGCAACAGGTATGATACAGGTATGATACAGGTATGCTACAGGTATGCATTTCTTGTTACCTAAAATCAATACAGAGACATAAATTTTTAATTTTGGATACCTATCACCCGGATACTCTATTTACGTGAGCAAGGATATGAGGATCCGTGGTTATTTTGCGAAGCCCAAAGGGGTCCGCGAGGAAAAAAATTTGACAAACACTGTGCTAAACAGTTTGAAATTTGACTTTCTTCTCACAGAAAAAATTTCGCGTCCATTACAGGATGGAAAGATTAGTTATGAATACAGAAATAATCTCCGTTTACTCCGAGAACCATACAAAACGCACCAACACACTGATTGGAGTGTTTCTTGCGATTTAGCAGATGGTATATAAAATTACCTTATGTGGTAGGGTCTATGTTTCATTTCGTCCACTTTCATACTATGCTGTAAGTATGATATAGTTCGTCATGAATATGTTTCATTTTCTTTTTACAATTCTACGTTTTGAATTTAAACACAAAATATGCATATTTGTTACAAACCCGGACAGCTCAGTGCGGACTTGACCAAAGGGTTTAGATTTCCGGCAGCGACTGGTGTTTCTTGCCACCACGTCTAGCCCGGCTCCCAGCCCCACTCAACCTCTCACACAACGGCTACTGTAGCTATCCTCCTGGGTTTTAGTTGGCCACAGCGTGAAGCTGACCACTAGTAAAGAATGCAAAGGAGTTTTTACTCGTATCCACTAAGTCTACTGAGCTATTATGTATTTGTGATATTTCGCATCCAGAAAAATTCATGCTGTTGACTGCTGGGTTAAGACACCGTATAGTCTGGTAAATAGCGATCAGTACTGACGAAGAATTTACCCGCAGCATCTTCGTTAGACAAAAGTAACAAAATGGAACACTAGTGACTGTGCTAAGCCACAGGGACGCCTCCTCTTATTCAGCTTTTGTTGAATAACTCTGAGGAAACAGATCGACACATATCGGCCCTCTTAAGAATGACAGTTACTTCTGACATCTACTCGAACGAGGCATAAAAAATGCAGTAGTGGACAAATCTTCTTTACTTTTACGAAAACAAAAAATCGAAACGTAACAAATGTTTTGTAGTTCCTCTCGGGGTGAGACTTCTGACTTAGACATGATCCCTACCCAGAGAGGCTCCACAGTTAGTGTAAGTTCGCTGGCTCGCGCTAGCGTCGTCTTAGCCTCAAAAACTGCGATAGTGCTGCCACCATTCAGTTCTGGATTTTTAAGCAGATTACTGGCAACTACTTCGTAAAAAATTATAGTTAAAAGCTCCAAAAATGTCTATTGGCAGTGTTGATACTGCAATAAAATCCCTAAAAATCCCCTTAGTCCGTGTAGCCAGTCTGGGACACCAGGACGTTATTGTACGAATATCACTTTCCTACTGCTGACTCAAAGAGTGCTAACTGTACTGTAAAAACGATAGAGTATGATTTCCTAAAGCCTGTATCACTACGAAGGGTTAAGCTATAAAAAATATAGTAAATAATTTACAATTAATTTAGAGTTTTTACAAAATTTACATATACATAAAATTTGTCTAGTCAATATAAAATATTTGTCTCACTATAACCCGATGCATTACCGAAGTTTTAGTATTTAGGCGTTACTTAATTAACCGACTATCGTTAGCCAGATTCCTCGATCTCAACGTGGAAATTAGCAAATAAAGAGTACAATTCTAATCACATTCAGCACGACTTACCTTGTGCAAAATGAAGCCAGGAAATTTTCAGACACTTCATAATAAATATTTTCTCTTCTTCTTCTTCGTCGTCTTCTTTTTCTTCTTCTTCTTCTTCTTCTTCTTCTTCTTCTCCTCCTCCTCCTCCTTCTCCTTCTTCTTCTTCTTCTTCTCCTCCTCCTCATCCTTCTTCTTCTTCTTCTCCTTTTCCTCCTCCTTCTTCTCCTTCTCCTTCTTCTTCTGCTTCTTCTTCTTCTTCATCTTCATCATCATCATCTTCTTCTTCTTTTCCTCCTCTTCTTATTCTTCTTCTTCTCCTCCTCCTCCTCCTCCTCCTCCTCCTCCTCCACCTTCTTCTTCTTCTGCTTATTCTTCTTCTTCTCCTCCTTCTCCTTCTTCTGCAAAACGATATCTGAGCCGGTATCCACGTACATACCAAAACTTAAGTTGTGGGAATGAGGACAATTATATGTAATAAAGTCTGCTCTGACATTCTGTACGGTGTTTCGAACTGTTGGGCAGAAAGCCACCTCACTTCTAACATACGGTAGCTAACGTGACGTGGAATATCAATAACCCAAGGCTAAAACAAAATTTTCCAGTTTTCACATTCATTACGCTCTTAATTGTAATATTTACTGCCTCACAATTTTGCAGTCATACTCCAGTGTACAGAACACCTACGTCAACAGACAAATACAATTTCATGTATTCTTTCCACATCTGTTTTCCCATCAGTTTTAGAAAACCAGACCGTTTAGCTATATCACATTCTGAGGGAGGGGACCTTACTACTTTAGGGACATCAGGACCGCACTAGATTGCACTGTATCTTCCTAATTAATTATCTTTGGTTGTTCCGGGTAATTAGAGGCTTATGAGAAAGTAATGAATGGCTTTACCGCCCAGGGCATTAGATAAGTTGCAACGGGCCATGACCTGTTCTGCTGAATATTGCTGGCAGCAGTGGATTTTAAAGTTACTTCACAGCTCGTCCGACCTCAGGTCTCCTTTTAAACTCGTTACCAGTCCTGTTTGTAACACTGCTGTATTGCTCAATGAAAGAACATAATTCATTTTAGCAGATAAAGTTTCAATGGTGGTGTCGGAATTGAGTGGGGTAATGACACTTACAGAAATGGCTCTATCCTTCCGACAACCCTCATTTTTAAAGGAGATGTGTTTAAATGCTTACATGTACATTCGATAAAGGTATCCAGTGCTCAAGAGCAAGGATTGCTTAAACGAAATTTAAGGAAAAAGTTTCACCTCAAACGGAAAAATACCTGTCACCGTCATAAAAATACCTGTCACCGTCATAAAACACCTGTCACCGTCATAAAATACCTGTCACCGTCATAAAAATACCTGTCACCGTCATAAAAATACCTGTCACCGTCATAAAACACCTGTCACCGTCATAAAAGTACCTGTCACCGCCATAAAATACCTGTCACCGTCATAAAAATACCTGTCACCGTCATAAAAACACCTGTCACCGTCATAAAATACCTGTCACCATCATAAAAATGCCTGTCACCGTCATAAAAATCAAACTTCTAATAATGTATAGGAAATTGTTTACTGCTCATTTTATTAATTAATTCATAGAGTACCTAAAAACTTAAGATGTATAACAGCACAAAACCAACAAAATGCACAAAGTTCTTCTTTAGATATTTATACTATGTGCTATATCAAGATACTATTTTACTTACTTACACAGCTATTCTACACAGAGATCCCTGAGTTTAAATGCTTGACTACACAACACATAAGACGTTAATTTTCTGTAAAAATAATTAAATTTTATGCAGTGTTATTTGACACTTTTTTCCCTGATCATGATTCAAAGTGGATCGAAACATGTAGCAATACTCTGTATTTTAATGTAAATATCTAATGAAGAACATTGTGGATTTTGTTGGTTGAATGTTGTAAGTTGGTTAAATACAATTAACGAAAAAAAAAACAAAGTTTAACTGAAGACCATAATTTATTTACCGTTTGCCATAAAAGTGTAAGTATTATTAACTTAATAGAATGAATCCCTTTGTGTGCTCAGAAAATATTTAAAACGATATTAAATATATTCACACAACTGTGTTTTTATTTAAGAGCTGCATGTTTCGGTCTATATATCGACGATCGTTAGTCTAAAATTGCCATCATTAACAGGCGAGTAAAGGTGCAGTACACAGAACTACATCATGTTTTAAGTGGGACTGCAGACTTTTGTTGTACAGTAAAACTAAACGGTCGCTGGGACCTGAACAGAAATAGTGGGCATATAATAAATATTAATATTATTTTTGTTATTAACTCCCAAAAATTAAAGGTCGAAGGGGATTATGTAATATTTACAGATATTCAGCGACCATAGACCGTATATAATTTTACATTTTTATTGTAAAAATACTGAAAAACTGTAGGATCTCCAATTTCACTTGTCTTTAAATAATAGTATTTTGTAGCGTGATGACGCTCGATATCTAAACTGAAACATGTAGCTGTAGTGCTTTCCTGCTCAAATGATGGCTTGACTTCCATAAAGTTTTCCGGGGAAAAGAAAGTAAAACTTATGGTAATAATTTCGCCGCCACCAGCCAAACAAATTGGCAAATATAATTATACCAAGGACTCAAGGATTTGATTCATTCCCAATTTAGATAAAAGTAAAAAAATGTGTATTCTATTCTATTAAAGTAAATATTATATTACAATAACTAACGGGTCAATAGTTATAAACTTAATCAATCAAAGTCTGCCAAAATGTAATATAAGTTATTTAAATAATTAACTTGCTCTTCTCTCTCTCTATAAATCGAAACGTGTGAATTTGGAAAAAAAAACCTAAATATAATTGCCAAACTGCTCAACTCGAAATAAGGTGAATTTTGAATGCCAGTCAATATGCCTTATCTTGAATAAACAGCAGACGTTACAGCATCGTAGTATCGTTAAAACAATCTTTGTAATAATTATATTCAATCATTATAATTCTTCAATCGTAGATACGTGACAGCCGATAATCAATTTGTTAGCGAGTGAGGACGTTTACCGGGTCGCGCTAAGCTTTATAGAGTAGAGCTGACAAGTCATGCATTCTTGAAAGTATAACGATCTGATCAGGTCACTGCTGGGTTCAAGCATAGTAAAGAGTAATAAACTGATAGGTATTGCTGACTTTTGTGGCTGTCACTGAGTGATCTCTTCCTGGATATGAAAGTAATACGGTTTCTAAGTTTCTATCTAATACAAATTTATATGTAAATTTGACATGCATTACATAGCTTTTAAATAAAACACAATTGTTTTAGACTATTTAAAATGGTTTTGAATATGAATCCTTGTTTTACTCATGAAAGCAGGGAAAGGATTTTTGTTAGCGTGGTAGTCCGTGTGATCAAATAATTTGTAACTTAATCTTTTGGCGCCGTAATTATTTTTTAAATTCTAGAACACCCTGTATATAAAATATGAATAATACAGGAACCAAATACGCTAGAATTATGAAACAACCTGCATTTTCAAGAAAAAAAAAAACAGAGAGTATATACCATGTTTAAAATATTCGGTACCTATATTTGTTGAATAAATATATAAAATGCAACTTTAGAGGTTAGCGGTGTGGTACTTCAACTAAAGTTGACGTTGGGCGTCTAAAGGTTAAACCAATAATTTCATTTCTCTCAAACTAAAGTTTTGAAACAGATAATGAAGAGAACCATCCAACTTAAAAAGGGTCTGCTATTGAATGTTTCTATAGTAGCTGAGCTGCGTATAAATCGCGTGACTGCCAGGTACCATATATTTTGTGAAATTAAATTTATATGAAATATAATTTGGGAAGTAATTCCTGAACATAAATTAAGCTTAAAAAATTGTGACGCAAGACCGGTGTCGAAGAAAGCTGTTGTGTGTCGGGGAATTTGGTCCCGTAAATTCTACGATCTAAATGATTTGTAAAAACAGAACCAAACTTATATGTGCCTTTGAACAGAACGGACCGAGAATAAAGCAGTTTCGAAAGCCTGAACGAATTGTCTTCGGCGATGCGCTGTTTAATTAGTTTATGCACGAGAGAAGTCCCAGTGAGTGGTCCTCTTATAATTACTTGCGTACTGCGTAGAGCAGAGTCCTTCTTGAGAAGCTAACAGATTCTCATTTACCCAAATTATTCCCCGCATTACCGATTTTGCAAGTGCCCGCTAGCTGTCCCTGTCTTAAGTCATATCAGTCCAGTCCATGCGCCCCCATCGCACTTCCTGAAGATCCATCTTAACCTTTTGAAGCCTAATGTCAACTATAGTGGTCGTAACGCACCGCTAACCTCTAAAGTTGCATTTTATATATTTATTCAACAAATATAGGTACTGAATATTTTAAATATGGTATATATTCCCAGTTTTTTCTCTTCAAAATGCAGTTTGTTTCATAATTCTAATGTATTTGGTTCTTGTATTATTCACATTTTATATAAAGAATGTGCTAAAATTAAAAAAATAATTCCGGCGCCAAAAGGTTAATATTGCCCTCCCATCTGTCTGGGTTTTCCAAGTGGTCTTTTTTCCTCAGGTTTCCCCACCAAAACCCTGCATACACCTCTCCTCTCACCCATACGTACTACATGTCCCGCCCATCTTATTCCCCTTGATTTGATCACCCGAAAAATATTAGTGAGTACAGATCATTAAGCTTCTTTCAGTACGTAATTCTCTCCTCTTCCCTGTTACCTCGTTCCTCTTGGACCAAATATTATCGTTGCCAATCTATTCTCAAACACCCCCAACCTACAATCTTGAAAAAAATCTATTCAAGCCCATGAATTTGAACATTGCCTTTAAGGTTACCAATACTTTATATAATCACCTAAGTAGCAAAACTCCACAAGACAAGCTAATGGTATGTGTGTACATATATATATGAATTAAACTGTAAAACATGTAATTTTTCATACGTAGGCCAGACTGGACGTCTCTGGAAAATAGATACATTAAAACAAACAACCCTAATTCGGTATATGTTCTGTATATTCTGAACAATAGGCACGAATAAAGAAATATGGAGGAAACCATGGAATTGATAAAAACATGCAGCAAAGGATCGAAATCCTGTTCTCACTACCGATCGGTTACCAACAGGTTTTCATGCTAGGAGCTTCACAATTCAGGGTAAGCCTATCACCTGGTTGCGTATTCGTATTACTTCCGCTAGATTATACACTGCATTGCATTGCATTGAATCCTGCAATTTATTATGGATTCAGACTCCTCAAGCATACAGTCGCGAATATAATTACATACAGAACACGGCGAAAGCTTAAAATCAAGAATATAATTGACTCTATATAAAGACACCACACAAGATCAGTACATTATGATACGACTGGAATTATGTAATTGCTTCAAGCACTGCATAATTCTTCCGCATTTTATTGAAAACTAATTTTACAATATAATTTCATATCACTTTAACACTAAATGCAACATCGACTGTATATTTATAATTTGATAACGATATTCTTTTAAATACAGTTGGGTATTAACTGTATTGTGTATTTGTTTGTTATACTTTGTAAATTTATTGTAAATATACCCACAGCCGACGTTCCTCCTGCAATGTGAGCGACCAAGTTTCACACCCATACAAAACAGGCAAAATTATTTTCTGTACATCTTAGGATTTTTATTTTTGGACGGAAAACTGGGAGAGAAAAGTTTTTGGACTGAATGATAGTCAGCTTTCCCTGACTTCAATCTGCTCTTAATTTTTTTGAATAGAATTTTGATTCGTTAGGGGGTTTCCTAAATATTTGAACTGTTCCACTCTTTCAAAGGAACTATTATTAGTCTTTATATTGTGATATCATCCTGCATTCTGATCTCGAGACACAACCGTGTACTTAGGTATTCTCAGCATTTGCTTCTAGTCCAAACTCGTTACTAGCAACTACTATGGATCTCAGAACGAATTATTCTACCACCTGCTTTAATTCTGTTGGGGTTTGATCAATGCCTGGTGATTTGTGCCTTTTGAGCTTCTCAATAGACATCTCAACTTCTCAGACACTATTGGCTCTGCTGTATGAATATCTGTCTGTCGAACATCACTAACCCCATGTATCTTCAACAGCTATGAGAAATGCTTCATCTACGTAGCCAAAATACGGTGGAAGTTTGCAACAAAATTACTTTTATTATCCTTTACAATATTATTTCTAGGTTGGTACCCCTTCTTAAAGTCACTGAAGCCCCTGTACAAGTCTCTGACATTTTTGTTCTCACCGTCAGTGTTAAATTAATCGATTTTAAATTTCAGACATTCATTCTTTTTGTTCCTGAAACATATTCTACATTCACGTCTTATATTTTTTAGAGTATCTAAATGGCTTTGATTTGGATCCTGTAACCAATGCATTTCAGCCTGCTTTCTTTCATATTCATCAAGCCATGATTTATGCAGCTTCAATTCGTGCAGACCTGGACTCTCTGACTCTCTTTAATGTTTTCCCAAGCCCTATTTATGTACTCGCCACCACTTAAATTCTCCAACGCTGCAAACCTGTTTGTTATCTCAGTCTGATACTCTTTCCTAAACTCCAGCTCATTTAGATTCCTGAGATTAAATCTTTCCCCATCCAACTTCTGTGCTGCCTGTTTACTTACTGCTAACACCGGTCAACAAAATTTAAATTTTTTTTTGTCCTACTAATTTCAATAGATGAAATTAGCAGTACTTTTTACGCTGAATTCAAATATATGTACAGATTTCTTTATCAAGCAGGGCTTTAAAGATACAGAGGATTTTAAATAGTTAGAATAGTACTTTATGTGCTCATGAAACAGGCAAAAACGTTCCTTTAAAATGCTGAGGGGTCTGACTTTCACCGGTATTTGGCGTCGGGTACATCCCCCTTCAGTTTCCAGCAATAGCCTGCCAATACCCTTGAGGTCCACTTGCCTTGGTACCGCTTTTCCATAGGCATAATGTCTTCGTGAAATCTTTCACCGTGTTCGTCACTGACTTCGCCGAGATTTTCTGGAAAAAAATGCAAGTGTGAATCCAGAAAGTGGCTTTTCAGACTCATATTGCATCCCATAGGTTTGTACGAAGTCAACAGGTCCTTCACACCATCCTGCTAGTTTGCTGCTTTGTGATTTCCTGAGAAGTCCTTGCAAATCCTCTTAAAAGACAACCATACATTTCTTTCAGTCCCATTCAGGTTTTCATCGAACTGTTTGTCTTGTATCAGTTCCCTGATCTGGAGTTCTATAAATATACCCTCCTTGATTTTTGTGTCACTCACATTTGGGAACTTATTCCTCACATATTCGAATGCACAGCCGGTTTTAATCGTACCTTTCACTAAGTTTGTCATGTGCAAAGGGGGCAGATAAATTTTATACGGAAGAACAAGAGGAGGACTGAAGACATTTTTCTCCCCTGGCGTCAGTGACGTTCGTTTAGGCCACAATTTATTTACACCTTAGTGTCCAGGGCGCAGAAGATTCCAGCCCTTTACCCTGGAGCTAAAATTTCAGCTTGCTTCTTTGACAGGTTCAAATCGTGGACGATATTATTCAGGTCCCATTGAGTCAGTAGGTTTGGTTCATTGGAAGAACAGGCTCCTGCAAATGTTGGATCACAATCCGTATTGTTGTTAGCTTGGCCTACATCTTCATCACTTTACTCACTGTCATTCAGCGTCATGTGTGTTGGAGGCTATGGCGCAGTTAACTCCGCACTGTAAGGTACTGGCCTCATCGCAGATGGTAAATTAGGATATCGAACAGTGTGTTTGGACTTTGCTGTTACACCAGTGATACTGGTTAGGCAGAGGTAGCAATCTGAAACATGGTCCGTGGTCTCTCTCCAAACCGCAGGAATGGCGAAAGGCATACAGCGTGAACCATTTACCCGTACCGCAAGAAGCCTGGCACATGTCACACAACAAAAATGGGGAAACCAGCTCTTGTCCTGATCACCCACTTTGCAGCCGAAATAATACTCATAGCATTTCTTAACCAGGAGTGTGAAAGGCCGTCTTCGGGATTTGAATCTCACCTCACCGCAGATGTAGCAGAATGCATCCAATGAATTAATACACTTTCTTCGCATATTAATGGTGGAGCAGACACTATGTACTTCTGAGACGATAACACACTGAGCTCTGGCCAGCAACCGGCAGAGGACTGTTAGTCGCACGTGTATGACACGTGACTGTTTGCTTGTTACAACATGTCCAGACTGCCTCCTAAAGGCCGTCAGTGACTCAATATGTAGGATTGTGGTTTCACATAGTCTGATGCAACGAGAAAGGTGTGGGTGATAGAGAAATTCTGGAAATATATTTGAATTCAGCGTCCAAAAATACACCAGAAACATATATTTTTCCTCATGGGACAAAATTTTTGTCGATCAGTGTAATCTGTCCCTAATTTTTGCAACCACCAGATAGTTATCAGTATCACAGTCAGCTCCCGTGAAACTTCGCACATCATGTATACTCGAATCCATCTCCTCTCTATCAATACGTGATCAATCTGGTTGTGAGTCTTTCCACCAAGAGACGTCAAGGTGTATTTATGAATGTTTTGGTGCAGGAACATAGTGATCTTAACAACTAGATTTTTTGATGTGGCGAATTTCACTATTCTGACGCCATTACCATTAACATCCTGTTGTAGACAGTCATTCGGAACTGCCGGTTTGAAAATATAGTCTCCCCCCTCCCCTCCACTCTGCATTAAAATCTCGTAACAGAATTTTCATATGGAACTTAGGAAAACGATAAAAAACTCTGCTATAATTTTTCATGAAAACTGTCTTTTAAATCATCACTTTTCAAATCTCTTAGTGTATGCACATTCAAAACGAAGACATTACACCATCGACCTCTAAGAACTATATATAAAACATCCTATCACTAACAAACTCTACTCTCTTAACTGCTGTTACTACTCTGTAGTGTACAATAAATCCTGCTCCCAACTGATGATTATCCTTTCCTCTTCCATAGAAAAGTTATAACCCCTGCTCTAACAGTTTCACCTAACCTCCTGTACACCCACTAAATCTAATTTATACCTTTCTGATTCCCTGGCTGCTGTTGTAAACGAAACTGACCTACCTAGACTCCATACGTTCCATGTACCAGGTCTCACTTCCCTTTTCCATTACTTAAGTCGTACCTTAGGATAAGTCCAGACCTGAGGCACATGTATCTGTTTCGTAACAAGGTCACTTTTAAGGTGAGCGGTTTTTAGCACCTCGCCAAAACCCCAAGCTGGAAGGTCATCCCTTGTCAGCTGTTCGCGACTGCCTATGCGATATACTTTCACCTTCTCTTCATATCGAAGGCTGTTCCTCCATACGGAACCTGATGACACGCCATACCTTGGTGACAGGGACCCACTTATTGTGGGCTGTGAGATCCAGTACTCCAGATAACTTTTGTTCTTCCTAAATTTTAATTTTAACTTAATGTATTGTTTACAGTAAACCTGTATGAAAACTTAGAATTGTAGAACAGTAATATTTGTTTTTGCCAAATTTTAATTGTAATTGTAATTAAATTTGAAATTCCCCGTAGCGTTGACATTAAATAATGTGCCTTCAGGAGTGTATTCTATTCTATTTTGAAATATTTTTCCTTCACGCTTACGAAACACCTCGCTTAGAGCGACTCTCATTTCCAACGACAAACTTATTCGGTCCATTCGATGACGTTATAACTGGTTTCTACTGCGTGTTGTAAATAGTTCATTGTCAGGAAAAAGCACATACAGGGAACAATCAAGTACCTATGATCTAAGTTACGTAAGTGAAGATATTGTGTTGGCTTGAAAACGTAATTCGAATTTTGATAAATTTAACATTGCGAGAATAGAATTTATTGCCTGTCCTCACAGAAGCCCTAGTACCTTTTTACCTCACTTTAAAATGTGCAATCTTTTGAGTCAAATAGCTGTGAAGACCGACCCTTCATGTGCGATGAAAATTTGTTCTCTCTAGGCGTTCGAAGGAATATAAATAACGAAACACAATAGATGTTTTGTATAACCACAATTCAGACATACAACATTCAGAATTTAGAACAGAATCATTTATTATTTAGGAAGGAGTATTCACAACACCGAGTTCCTCGATCGAATTGGTGACCTTGTTCTTAGAGTTCAAGGAAGGCCTGTTACCCAACACATGATTGCAGAGAGCGTGGGAATACAAATATGTTTATCCTTTAATGTACGTGTACCTTTTGCTTAACACTAAAAAACTCCGGTACAGTTAACCCACGCGTCTTGTTTTTGTGTTATGAATGATTATCAGAAAAAACAGTGATTATTTCCCCTAATAAGATTATTCGGTTTATCTCTATAAAGGAGACACAGCGTGTTTACTGTGTACAAGGAACTGACTACGAACAGCATAGCCCAAAATTTCCTCAGCTAGTCAAGAAACCCACCACATTTTACTGAACCCGAAAATTCATTAACGCGATCACCAATAATATCCCCAACCTCAAAAATCCAATGCGTCAAAGAATCTTATATTATCCCGTTACCTATGCTAAGGTTTCCGAAGTGAATTCCTTTCTTCCTCATGCTTGAATGCAGAAACTAACTTTGTTAAATATTATTTAGATAAAGTCAGGCCTTTAAAAAGTTAATATGGGCATTTTAAAATGTGTGCATGAAGTACCTTCTGAAATATTTCGTCAGAAGAAATCACAGGTACCCCATACGTGTTTGTGGGGTCTATGGGTTCACAGTATCTCGAATATAATATTCTGTGTTGTGACCCTCCATAGTTTGTTAAGCGGTTAGACGCCGCTACTCTGAAGAGGGAGGTACAGTACCACCTTAGGTGGAAACGGCATATTATTTCAGTGACCGTGCCACACTGTGGTACCCATTACCTAGGTCGACGACCCCTGGTCTAGAGCATTTACTTTGACAGAGAATTGTCCATTCGTCACTAAATATTGGTGACTGCGGCGAGCAAACTCTGTACCCGGTTGCGTGCAATGTCTGGTTGCTTGTCGTGCTGTGGGTCCGTAGAGACCTGGAATTCGAAAGGAATACACGAGCGACAGCACAGCGTAAAGCGTGCACACGACGTTCAGCCGTGCGTATTAACCTTTTGACGCCTAATGTCAACTATAGTGGTCATACCGCACCGCTAACCTCTAAAGTTGCATTTTATATATTTATTCAACAAATATAGGTACTGAATATTTTAAACATGGTATATAC
>Ga0131853_10011848_pt1 | contig 15952 bp, 13 predicted proteins | sample TergutLab28metaG_FD_92764 | JGI IMG/M metagenome (GOLD analysis project Ga0131853, IMG submission 92764) | Labiotermes labralis P1 segment gut microbial communities from Petit-Saut dam, French Guiana - Lab288 P1 (version 2) (version 2) | ecosystem: Host-associated > Arthropoda: Insects >...
ACACCTACACCTACAAAGAAGCAGGTAGAAGAGGAAGTAAGAGAGCTCAATAACAGGACTCACCGAAGAAATCCCACCGGACCACACTACACAGCAGGCCAACCTCAAGGACAAAAGAGCCGATTAACAAATACAAAAATGACAATACACAACCGAAAAAGTGCATAGGAGACTATTACAATCAACCAGACCAAAAATACTAACAAACAGAATAATTTGTACATACATGTTAAGTAATATACGATAAGTGTCATACTTACAGGAAACACCGGGGCAATTAATCCCGGTAGAAATAGAATGAAAAAATACACATACCATGGTAACACGCAGTATTATGGAGAGCTCTCCAAAACACCCATTACCAATACGTAGCATGTAATATAGCCTACTCTAGGTCGTGATACAACCTGATGATGGGCCAGGAATAGGGCCGAAACATGTAGTTGTAAACCTTCCAATAATTAACCAATAAAATAGTTGTGTTTGACGGTAAGTGCCACGTACATATATTGCCATACTAATTGTATATCACACAACGGGGATGACGCACATATAGAACTGTACTCAATTTTTGAAAAAGACTGTGGTATTAAATACTGTGTCTGTAACTAACATAATGCACTTTTTGTAATTTAATTTTCCGAACGTGAAATCTCCATCCACACTTCAGATGTTCTAAATGTATTAAGTTTAGAATTTGAGGTACTCAGAGTGGAAAGGATTCATAATGCCGTCTGGGTTTGTACATTGTAGTCTGAAACTTGTGTGTTGATGTTTATGAGGAGAATTCTGGGTCCACCTTCATAGGCCGTCTGAAGATGGAAGTAGAATGTTCCGACCGAAACCATCGGTACCCAGTAACCTGATTACACGTTCCGTAACTTGGAACGATTTCGTTATTTTTTTTTAATGAACGATTTTGATTCACTTCCTGGAACGGGTCCCGGGGGGGGGCTATGGGATTGTATGGTAGAAGGCTGTCGTGCTACTTAGTTCTGTTATTTATAATGATGGACCGATGTCTGCGACTCAAACATAAAACGGCCACAGTCCTGCAAGCCAATTTCGTAAATGGCGGTCCACGGAGGTGACCCATCTATTCATGATAGCTATCTGTAATCCGTGTTACGTCCAATTGATCACGGAGCTCAATGCTCCCTGATGTCCCGCGACTAGCGGCACCTGCAATCAGTGTTTTGAACTTACAGAAACAACTGAAGGACACACAGGCGTATACTGTGTCATGGTAGGGATGGGAAAGTGAAATGTATAGTAAGTTTTTGACATTGCACGATTTTCTGTGTAAAAACCTAATTACACAAGATGATTTTTCATTCATGGAATTTAATGCTCAAAGTGTCTACTTTCTTTAAGGTTTCGCTGTGTTTCATGTAATCAGATAAGACAGCAAGGCGTATTAACGCGGCATTGCCGGTAAGTAGTAATTTGGTTGTCTTGTCACAGGCGAGAGGGTAATTTCATTGTTTAGATACTCATATATGAAAAGTTTTACAAACATGTAAACGTCAGGCACTTTGTACTGGTAAAAGATGTGAATTAAGGCTTTAAGGAGTAATATACAGTCACACTCGTAAGAATGGAAGACATTTACGTGGGCCTCCTAATTTCATTTCAGAAATGGTGACATTGGAGTGATTGAGCGTTCGTTAGCAGTCTAGGTTGACACTGGAAAATGAACAGCCACAGTTTTACCTTAGCCGAGCGACTTATCCCAGCAACCTATCTGCAACAGGCAGCGGCAGCAAAGAAAACTCGGGAGAGTCTCATACGACAGCTTATAGAACAGGTGTGTGTGATGCTATAGGGCATAATGATACAGTATATAGTTTTTAGATAACCATGATGTGTGACGCAGCGTAGCGTTTGTTTTTTTTTATGAAGGCTGAAGGTTTTGTGTATTTGTTAAGTGGTTGGATAGTGCTGCAGCAGTATGGTAGGGTTGAACAGTTCAAGAAGAAATTTCTTCTTGGAGTGCTTGAACTTTGAAGATGTAACATATAGGTTGTTCAGAAATGTTGGTAGCTACCTACCAGTCTGTACCGCATAATATCCAAGAGGAGCAAAGATCTCTTTTACACTGCAGCAAAAACCAAAATCGTGCACACTAGCAGAGCTTGTTCCCTGCAAGGTTCCCATAATCCTTTGTGACTTTGTTGTGTATTTCTTCCATGCGCTCTTGGATTTTCATGAAGCAGCATAGATCATGTTTTCTGAACAGTTTTTAGGGCATCTTTGAGTGACATATGATGATTGAGATTACTAAATGACACTTGAAACATATTGCAGATTCACACAGACAGACAGACATGTGCAACAAGAGTCACTATTTCCAACCAGCATGTACTTATTGACAATACTTCTGGGAGTACTGCACAGCCTTATTGTTGCTGTGAATTTTGAAACTTGAATTGTAGGCTTTGTGGATTGTTGCACCATTTTCTGGAGGAACCTGTGTTCTTTTCCTCATCATTTAAATTTTCAGCAAGTGGTGTGAGAATTTGTCTGCTTTATGTTTCTGAATTTATTATATTCAAAAAGAAACTGGTTCCAATTATTGTCTCACTGATAGCACACCATACTCAATCTTTGATATCATGTAGTGGCACATGGACTATCAGCCAACCAGTAAATGTTATTTTGAGTCCTTACATGTCTGTTTAAGTACAGGCAGCCTGTGCATTTAATCTTATTGGTTCCTGGGATTCTGTCATAAGTGAGGCTTTTTTTTCCAATAAGTACTTTTATAAATGGCATATCCATTCTTCCATCTCAGAAACAAGGGACCCAAGATTTCTAATTAGTGTTGTTTGCAATGACCTACTGCTGTTCACTTCCATTAAATTTGATTCTTCTCCTTTCAAAATTATGCCTACAGTTCAGTGTGACAAATGGAATTTATTAGCAAACTTGTACACCTTCATAACCGAGCTGTGTAACTTCAAAATCTCATGTTTGAGTACAATAGTAAGTGATGTTTGTGGATGGTTTAATCTGTTCCGTTTCGCAGACATTGAGACAGGAAGTAATAAAAACAAACTTGAATGATAAAATGAAAATTAAAAACAGTTTTAAAATTTTTTTATACTTCAGAAGCAAATAGAGACAGGTGTCACCAGCAGATATTGTATGTTTCTTGTCTTTACATTCCCCAAGAGTTTTGCACACCTATCATGCATCAAGCTGCACTGTGTGAGAAGACAGTGTTTTTAATTGGAGAGGTCAGATCTAGGGCAATAGTAGTTAAGTCAGTTGTTGCCTCATGAGTGACATGACTAGTAATGGATCCACTTTGCTGTTTTGCAGTGCTTAACAAAAACAGTTACAAAACTTTACTTCTCAGTGTGCTGCATTATAATCTAATGTTTCTTTGGGAAGAACACATTGTATTTGCTCTTGCTTCTTCTCTAAGGAAGAGCCGACTGAAATCTATCCATCAGTTGATGTACTGTTGATTTCCAACCACATACTGCCACTACCCAATTGCAGTAAATAATAATACTTACTCCATGGTGCAGAGTCCTTCTTGAGAAGCTAACTGGTTTGCAGTTAGTCAAGAAATTCCCCGGATTTCATGGAACCCAAAGGTTCATTATCGCACTCACAAGCGTCCGCCACCTATCCCTAGCCTGGGCCAACCCAATCCAGTCCACATACCCACATCCCACCTCCTGGAGATCCTTCCTAATATTATCCACCCATCTACGCCTAGGTCTCCCCAGTGGTCTCTTTCCCTCTGGTTTCCCCACCAAGACCATATACGCCCCCTTCTCCTCCCCCATATGCACCACATGCCCTGCCCATCTCATTCTTCTCGATTTTATCACCCGCACAATATAATAGTTCCTGTCATATGTGACATAATTAAAATGTATTGTGCACTGATCACATACTATTAGCTTCAGAATGAACTCTTATTGAGTTTACTTAGTTCACTCACCAACAAATGCACTATTTATTAACTTGGTTAAAAGTAGTCATAAGGGCACACACATGAACTGCTGGGAAACCTATATACAAGCATTCCACCAACACAAAGCATTGATAACTGAACAATAGGTCAGTGACATCACCCCCCTCCATGAGCTCGCAAACACATCACGTATCCCTCTACATACCCCCTGACTCAGTCTCACTCTGCACTGCACAACATACATGCTGCTCTATGGTAAGCCTGTCACTTTGCTACTTGTCTATTTGCCTATTTTCATAATCTATATTTATATTATTCATACTTTGCATTAGTTTAAAACATACTGTTCCATTGCAAACATGCTGCCACATCACCTAAATTATATAATGACGTAATTTTACTGAGTGTTTTAACATAAATATAACTTTAGTTAGGTACAGATAAAGCTCCTTGATTATGGTCATTAAAGACCGAAACATGTAGGAATGATATTATTGTGTATTTTAATGTAAATTTGAAACTTTTAACCAAGTTAATAAATAGTGCATTTGTTGATGAGTGAACTATGTAGATTTCAAAATGCACGGTGCAACGATAAAAGTCCGGTTGAGTTCTTTACCGTAACTGTCTGGTGCCTAATATCAGATCTACATGTCATGCACTGTGGTGTTTAAAACACTGAATGTCAGATTAAGGCAATGGCACTTAATGGCTTTCCTCGTGCTGATCTCGTTTAAATTCTGGTCTTCTGAAACTTCTGCTGGGCATTTAATTTTGACACCAAAGTGTTTGTTCATTCTGGAAACACTGTGTTCAACAGGAGTGATGTATTGAAAATTTTGACCACATCATCAAATATTCGAGACTCCCAGTCTCAAAAACTGTATAACCTAGGGCATGGGTGCATGAATCCCAGGTTCCTGGCCACCTGGGTGACAACATTTTGTACATTGCCACCAACTATTTTCAGCGTAATTATTACCATTGTTTTCTTTATGTGCAAAAATGTGTATCATTCATTGCACCAATCAGACATTGCCACGTAATGGTGAGGTTCACAGGTCAGTCCAGAATTTTGGGTCTACAGCGCCTTCTTCATGTCACCGTTCTGGTGGATGCTTGATTTTTGGAAACCTTGTGGACCCTTGACATACAGGCTCAGATGTCAGGAGCAGTAGTGTCTCCAGTGCATGAGTATGACAATAAAGTAGAAAATAGAGGGTTGGTTTTCCTTCTTGTTGTGTGTTTTGATGTGAAGTGACTTGTTAATGACGTTTGCAGATTTCTTTCCCCCAACACAAAGCTTTAACACTTTACAGAAGATATGTGGGACATGATGTCTTTATTTTTGTGAGACAAGATATTAAAAAAAAATCAATTGTCCAGTGTTGATTGTGCCAGCGTATATGTGGTATGAAGCAATCAGACAATGTAAGAAATAACGTTTTTCAATTCCTGAGATGAGGGAGAAGGTGACTTTAACATAACCCTTATAGAAGAATCTATAGTTTTTCACTGATCTCATCTCAGCATGGATGCAGTGAAATAATTGATTAAAGAAGACTCTGCAGTTTCTTATTGATCTCTCTATCTCTGCATGGATGCAGTGAAATTATTGTCTCCAGTACCCATGTATTAACTGAAGACAAGTGAATGCTCTTCATTAAGATAAATGTATGTTTGGTTGGGCCTTTTTTTTTAAATCTTTGTAATAGGCACTTGTCCTGTTAAGCTTGAATTGAATATTTGTAGCGGGATGGGGAATTATTGGTAGTGTTATGGACCAGTGGTTCCATAAATGTTTGTACATTAAAATTTACTTGGCTTGTACCAGAAATGTATAGACAGATAAACATGCAGTAATGTTATATCACACAAGACTGCAAATTTAGTCTGAAAGTAAAGTTCAGTTCTGCATACCAAGAGAGCCTGTAAAACACTCATTGCAGTCAGGTTGCTTACAGGATAAAACATGTTTACAAGGCATATGGGCAGAGAATAAATATTAACAAATAGGATTAGTGTGTGTCTTGCCATAGTGACACCTAAACAAATGTTTTATGTCAAAGTGTCCTTAACAAGTACAAGTATTAAACTAACCATACATAAATTAATTGTGTGTATGCTGTATTTTAACCCATCAGCAGCCTTAAATATTAATTATATTAATTTATTATTGTTTCAGAAAAAGGTGTTTGCCTTCCTACTATCATCTTGTGGTTATTGTTTGTATACATAGAAGCAGCAGTAAGATTGCGGGACCTGCGGCATCTTCCATTCCATTTGGACTTATGCAGGCCATTTGCAGCTCATTGGTCAGTTTCAGTATTTATAGAATACCACTGTTTTCAGATAGTATTACAGAAAATATCTGAAACTTAGAGAAATTATATAAACTGGGAATGGAAGGAAGTTGTTCCATAATGAGTTACTTTATCTTCATGTCATGTGCTCTGCATTTTAGTATAGTAGATTTTAGGTGGTATGTGTCTTGAGACTGAAATGAACTAGACATATAATTGTCGCGGTAAAATTTCTTAGCGAACACCATATGGAGGACTGGGAAGGAGATGCTGAAATAACATTAACTGGCTTTTACAGAAGTACAGTGTGAGAATGTGATTTTGGCATTGCTATTATTCCTTTGGTTTCCAATAGCATTTAATTGCTTACAAACATAAGTTATTTGCATGAGTAATGTAGTTCTCTCTTTTGTGGTTTCTGTCCTTTCTGTAACTTCAGCTGCAGAATTCAGTTCAGTGATATTTAAGGAGTTTGAAAAGTCCTGTGCATTTTCAAACTTCAGTAACTTGAGTTGTAGTTAGCATGAAAACAATCTGTAAAAACCATAAGCGATATAAATTACATTTATTTATAAAAAAACTAGAATAAATGCTTATTCATATGTATTTTGCATATTGTTTTTTTGCTAAATACCTCTGAAATTATTGAACTATAAAATGCATAATGAATTAATGAACTCTGTGTGTGTGTGTGTGTGTGTGATTGTAAGTGTAGAAGTATTTCTGACTAGGGGTACATTAGAATTGCAGCCTATTCACCAAGTATGAAACTGACAGAGGCGCTGCAACCATTTGACCTGTCTAGAGGGAAAGACATATGAAAATTAGTTTTCAAAACTACCATTAGTTACCACCATTTCCCATTTGAACATATTTAAGTTGAAATGAATGTATATCAGTGTCATTTATTTCAGTGAAGCAAGTAATTCAAATTTATTTATTTGTATTTTTATATATGGTGCGACAATTTAATTCCCGGAATGGCCCTGTGAAAGCAAAATTTGCTTACCTGTGCACTAACAGCTGCTGTCGCCTTCAAAATACTCTCCTTGTGAAGCTATGCACTTCATGCGACGATGGTGCCACTGCCGGAAACAGTCTTGAAAATCGTGTTCCGGAATGCCTCGCAGTAATGTTTTCACGTTGCGTTGGATGTCAGAAAGGTCAGCAAATCTTTGTCCCTTCAGGGCATTTTTTAATTTAGGAAGGAGCCAAAAATCGCAGGGGACTAAGTAAGGTGAATATGGTGGATGGTCCATTTTTGTAATGGAGTTCTTAGCCAAGAACTCTTAACGTAACATGCGCAGGGGCGTAGTTGTGGTGGAGAATCCACTTATCAGGCCAGAGTCCGGTTCTTTTCCCCTGAACATATTCCTGTAACCTTGTCAGCACTTCCAAATAACAGTGTTGATTTACCGTTTGTCCTTGTGCAATGAATTCATAGTGAACTACCCCATTGTGATTGAAGAAACACACAAGCATGGTCTTGACCTGCGACCGAGTCATGCGTGCTCTTCTTGGCCGAGGTGAATTCTGTTTTCTACTGCACGCTGTCGTATTTTTTTTTCCGGGTCATATTGAAAACACCACATTTCATCACCGGTAATGACCCTATCAAACATCTCTGCATTGCGTAAAAGGTCAGATGAAATGTAAAGCTGACCTTGTTTCTGGTCATGTGTCAAGATTTGAGACACCATTTTTGCAGAAATTTTTCTCATTCCCAAATCTTCCTTTACAATCTGTCGCACTGTTCCCCTGTTCATATTCAGTTCTTCTGCTGTTACTCTTATACCTACTCTTCAATCTGAGCGCAACAAGGTTCGTACTCTGTCCACCTTTGCATCTGTCCTTCGCATTTTTGGCTGCCCATTTCTTGGGTCGTCTTGCAAATCTTCTCACCCCTCCTTGAACTATCCGTGCCATTCAACAATGCTCGATTTCTTCATAGCGTATTCACCATAAGCCACTGTTAATAGGGCTAACATTTCACAAGCACTTCTACCAATATTCACACAAAACCTGATGTTTATCCACTGCTCCAAATTCTTGTCATGCACTTTTCTGCCAACTGTATACCACGGACATGTACTACTTCTCTGCTGCTGGGGAACTAATGACTCATTCGGTCTGTGTCTTATGTAAACACAGGTTGGAACGTGTCCAAACCTGCATGAGTACATGAGTTTGCTTTACTCAACACCCCAGCGACACACTGCAACTATTCCGGAAATTAAATTGTCGCACCTTGTATGTTCCATATCCATGCACTGAGGAATATTAATACTTACGTAACCAACCAATAAATGCACGCTGATAAAATAGGTTTTATCATATATACTTTGAAGCGAGGCCCACTATGGTACATGTCATTACTCATGTAACAGGATGTATATCAACTATAAGCAGCTAAGGAACAACATAAACACACCCAATTTTATCTGTTTTTAATGACAACATAATTTTATCTGCTTTTAACTACTACATAATTTTACATTTTATGACCATAGGGAGCACTTAAGGTATAAACTGTAACATAGGGTGGTTTTAGTTATGAACTTTTTGCAATTGTTGTATATTGTTTGTATGCATGTATGACACCCTAATAATGGTCGCAGAAGTGACTGAACCAGGTCATGAATAGTAATGTATGATAAAACATATATTATCAGTGTGCTTGTGTTGTTTGGTTATGTAAGTGTTATTATTTATTTGTATATTTATTTATTGCATTTTTCAAACACAGGGTGGACATTTCCTCCAAAAATAGTTTTTTTTTTTTTATTGTAATATATGAAGACCATGTGGTGGAACTGCATCTGGCATATAGTGAGCAAAATTATCATTGTTGATTCATGATAGAGCGTGCGTTGAAAAGTATTATATACAGAATATGTTTGCTGATACCTCTATTATAACAGCCATGCTCTTTGGAGGTGTTGGGCCATGAAGGTATCATTAACCCATGCTACATGCCTCCTTTGCCCAGAAGAAAATTCGTAGTTCAGGATGTGTGAGTAGTTTAGTGCTTTTTAACTAAAGCCTATAATTTAACTACAGATAGTAACAGGAATGATGTTTCTGTGTTTTATGTATGGCAGACAGTAGTGAACAGTAATTGGGGGTAGTTTCAGATTACATTGTTGTCATGTCATAGGAGGAGGAAATGCAACTGTCAATAATGCGCATGTTTAAATGATCTGTTCAAGCTGGTGGCTGAAGCCAAAATGGGTAGTTTCACAAGAGAGTAGGTATGGGCAATATAATGTTATGCACCAATATCCTCTACTAATTTATGGTTGGTGAATAGTACCTTCCTTTTCCCCTCTTCATTTTTTAATATCAACTTGTGCATTTTAAAAGTAGAATAATTGTGTGGTTTTAATTTTCAGTATTGGCTATCCAGTAGTCACATTGGGATTTGGATTTAAAAGTTACGTAGGGTACAGAATGCGTCAGGTACGTATTGCAACTTCATTCGGTAGTTTTTATTTTCAAGAAAATTGTGAGTAGACATAATTGGAGGCAGTGGTTTCTGACAATGGACTGTGTATTTCCAGAGAAAGCAGAAGGATGTATCAAAAGAGAATGAGTTTTATATGCAGCTTCTGCAGCAGGCATTACCAGTAGAACAACAACAAACACAACAGCCATTGCCCCAGCAACAGCAGCAACAGTCCTGTCACAATACTAGTCCAGAAAAAAGTAGAGGTAAAGCATTTTAGTCGATTGCAGTAGATATCTAGAAATGTGGTCCCTACCTGCCCTGATTAATGGACTGGTAAAACCAGTGAGTTCTCCAAGGATTTGTTTCCTTGCACTGTACATCGTACAGCACAAATTTAATGATTACTAACATGTCAAAACATGTTTGTTTGCAATATAAAAACCTTTTTATAAAAGGAGAGCTGGAATTTATCCATAAGAAACTATGAAATAAGTTGCATGAATTGTGGCCCCATTGTTATCATAAAGTTATGTTAACATCATATTTTGTTTACTGTAATGAGTTGTATGTATATATTTGTGCAGGCGCCATGGATTACACTGTACAGCACACTCTGATTATCCATCCAAGGTTTCTTCATTTAAATGTTTCTTTCTTTGAATTTATTGAAGAACTATAAAATTGCCAATTGTTGCCTATCAAGTAATGTCACTGGACTCTTCTGCTGCAGGCTGCTCTGAAATGTTGGTAACCACTTACCAGTTTAAATGTTGTCCTATGCCAGAAGTCTTGGTACTTCAATCCTTCTCCTTATGTGGGTTTTGTCAAATTGTCTGTAACCCTGTTAATGAGCATAGTGCAGTTGGTGAGGGTAAGTGTTCTGTAGAGTGATGGAAGGATCTGTTGTAATTGGAAGATATTTTTTCAGGAGGTGTGTCGTCTGTAGAAGTAGGAATCTCGAATGGAGTTGCACACCACACAGCTCCAGCATCTCAGACCTCTGCCACAAAAAATAATCACAGAAAATCCCTGGACAAAGGGGAACGAGACAAGTGTGTAGAGGCAGAGAATAAATCATCTTTATCAGAAAAAGCTGTCAAATACTCACATACCAATGGCAGCATTCACACAGAACTTGAATTCATCGAACGGGTGGGGTATGTAAAGTATGTAAACTTGTTAATGTTATTTAGGTTTGTACAGTGTGCTCTTTCCAAGGCAGGAAACAGTGGAGGCAGATTTGTTGACTTTATGTCATTAATGGAGTTGTGTATTGGGTGACCATAGTGTGTAATGCACTTTTAATGTTACAGTTTTTTGGGTGTGAAGCCTTGTAGTTTGAATGATGGATAGTGACAGTGCAGATATACCTGATGTCTATATCATCAGGGTAGAAGAGCTGCCTTCCACCTTGGTGATGTAATCAGCATGTTCCTCCAAAACACTGGTATCTATCTACCAAACTACACAGTGTCACATCCCAGAAGAAGAATCTATACTCGGTGCAGCATAAACCTTATATCTTCATTTTCATTTAATGCGCTTTTGTCTGCCCTGCGTACCGAGATGTTAAACAATTTTTGAGTATGCAGGATGCAGCAGAGAAACCTGATGGTTCTGTGATTAAAAAACTGCTCCTTTTTTAAAATTTATTTCATTTTACAGAGTGAAGTTCATTGCAAAGCATTGTTTGCACACAGCTTATTTTTCAAAAATTATATTACTATGGTTCGTATGTATCCTTTTGTACAGGTCTGCAGTGTTGTACTCCTCAAATACAAATTTCTCATCTCATGCAATGTCATCATGACTGTTTTTGCTGCAGTTTTTTTCCTGTGATTTGCCCCAATGCGTTGATTGTTATAGAGTGACTGACATATACCATGCTCATGAGGTATCCACAGAGGACGCAGTGACAAGGTGATAAATTGTATCGTACAGGCTACTGGACATACCCATTCTTAAAGATACATTTGCTGGACATAACTGCTACAGAATATTTGCCAGGTTTCTTGCAGTGTGGGCTGTCATCTGATCTTGTTGGAACTTCAAAATTGGAAGCATTTTGCACAAGTTAATTATGACACATGTTACATTTGTGGGAATGCCTTTATTACATTCTGAGAAGTTGGGACTGATCATTCCAAAGAATGCCACATCCTACAGTGTATGCTTCACCATGTAGAAGCCACTGGTAGAGCTGGCGAGAATTTTATTCAGCCCAGTAACATTTCTGCTTGTTGATTCTCCAGCATTTCAAGTTTTGAGAAATGACTCGCAAAAGGATTTGCAGTTAGGCATATTGCTGTTGCCTAAATCTTGATCTGCCATAATTGTGAAAGGGTGGAATTTTAAATCATTGCATAAGATTCAAGAAATGAATGTTCTGTGATCTGCTGATTTGTTTGTTTGTGACTGGTTCTAGTAGGGATGTCTGAAGAGTAAGGTATGCATCATTCACACTTAAACTATCACCTCATTAAGGCAGAGAAGAGAAGAAATAGCACCAGGATGGGTGGAGGTAATATGTTGAGTATTGGAGATCTCATGTTCCAGAGTAAAATAGTATGTGCATAAGGATGGCAGTCATCATAGTGATATGATTTTTGAAGTACTTGTATAATCTATAGGCATAATGAGCTTTATATGTACATGTTTGTTAAAACAACAAAGGGTAAAAGAATTATGTTTTATTATCATTATTTTGCCCTTAAAACTTCCTACTGCGAAACAGAGTCCTCATAACCTGTGGTCATCCTAAAGATGTTGACTGCTTTGATCTGTTCATAATGTGACACTTTTTTGTGATAGCAGAATTTGAGATTGCCCTTAATGTTTTTTTACGGTCAAGTACAAGTGGATCTCATCTTTGGTTTGGGTAAATAATGTATATGTATTTGGGTGTTCATGTGTGATGCAGTTCTTTTCAGGATTTGAGACCTAGGGAACAGAATTAGTTTAATGTGTACGGTACCCAGGAAAGACAGTAATATCATGACTGCATGTTTGATACTTATTCTGTCATTTGTATCAGTTTTGTATCCTCAGATGCTAGGTGAGACACTGTATCAACACTTTCCTGGAGAAATTGAGGAAAACCATGAAATATTTCACTTCACAGGCTGAGATTGAAGCCTGTAAACTTGCCAACATGAACGTAACTGCTAACCTCAAGACCACAATTTTCATTACATATTTTCTAGGTCTGTTAATGACTTCGATGAAAATGAAGTTGAAAAGGATAAGAGTGTGAAAGGATCTGTGCAGCCTTTGAAAAGCAACTCATCCAACAAATGGAGTAACAATCAAGCTCGTGAAAATGCAGTCAACACCCAACGTGAAAGGAAAAACAAAGCAAATAGAGAAAATGCTGACAGCACAATTCATCATAAAGATGAATACTGTTTAAGGTACAATATCTCTGCTGATTGTTGTAAATTGTTGTTATCTCCACATTCTGATTTTGTCTCCAGTAGACCAGGTTTTGTCATAGCTGTTGCAGTGGACTTAAGACTGCAGGAAAAAGCTATATAAGTATTCTGTTTTCAGATTGTGCATGCTTATTTTAGGCACAGTTGTGAAGTCCATAAAGTAACTGTTAGCTTCATCACGTCTGTCCATCTTCCATCCCTCATACATGGAGTAGCTCCACTCATGCTGAGTGGATTTGTGTGATGTTTTGTCTTGGCCACACACACACACACAGTCCTTTGAGAAAACACAAGAATGCTTAAAAATAGTCCAAAATAACAGGTACTTGACATCTTGACATGAAGACCTACATTAATATTTGATGATGTCTTCCTGAATTGGTTGAGAGAAGTTTCAGGTAAAAGTTGTAGAGAAAATAAAAAACACCCATTTAATTTAATGTACTTTTTTTTTGAAACTCATACCATATATATGAGATAATTTCAAGAAATATGACATGAAGAGAGGCCAAAGAAATAATTTGATACAGATTTTTTTTGTGGTGTGACACTAATCCAGGTAGACACTTTACATTGTTATGACATTTTCGTCTGCATATGTTGATTGTTTCCTTTGTGAGATTTACATTATGCATTATTAAGGAACAGAAAAATGTGTCGTCATAATATGTAGTGTTCACTTATGTCGAGAAATGTGAAATTTGGTATGCAGGTGGATTATGATTACACCTACACATTCAGCTTGTGTTCAAAATTTTGTTTGTAAGTCGGTAGGTTCAAAATATTTGGCAGGTTGAAGGTAAGAGGTTGTATATGACCATCAGATTTAACATTGACAAAAGTGACATTGACCTATCATATAAAAAGTTCTTAAAAGAAATATAGTAACAGATCCTAATAATTGTAATAACATTGTTATGTATGTACAGTTGTGAACAAAAACTGCAAATTGTGACCACAGTGCTTTAAATCATATGACAGTCTGAGAAGGGTCCAAGATGCAGGTAGCACCTTAACGTTATGTTATACATTCATTTCAATATAATTTTACTTGCTTTATATTGAACTGAATGTTCATTAAACTGCATTGTCATGTGAGGAATGCTTTGTCATAAAGTCCTGGCTTTGTTCTCATGCCATCTGTTTTTTCTTTCTTCATGTTTGATTCATGAGATGTTCTGGAAATTTTCCATTCAGAAGTAAAATACTAACTACTTAGGTATATTTTGAAGATGCATGTGTAGGAATGTTTGAGGTAAGAAGCTGGATGGTTTAACATTTCTAATTAAAACACATTTCCATACATTTATATAAAAGTCCTACTGTTCAGAGATTAGACAAGAACATTATTCATATAACATTCCTGGCATTTTGAAGTACTTTGACTTTTAATTGTAGTTGCCTTTTGTCATACAAATGACAGATTTTGTGTATTTTCAAACAAGGTATTCTCATTATGCAGAGAATTAAGTTGATGATTAATACTGTATATGATCAAATGATAATTGATTACTTAGTCGTGGTATATCTCATGCATTGGTAACTTCTATGATTTCAGGCTGGAAGCTGATGTTAAGAGACTAAAGACTGATCTTCAGTCTAGTAGACAGTTGGAGCAGGATCTCCGTAGTCAAATAAATACATTGATCTCTGGTGAGAAGAGTATTAAAAGTGAGCTGACCCAACTGCAACAGGATAATGATGACTTACAATCAAAGTGAGTAGTGAAAGTGAAGAATAGTCTTTACTTCAGTTATGTTATGAAATATGCTGTCTTACATAGCTTCAAGACAAATAAGAACAGTGCCATTATAGATCGTTTTCTGCCAACTGCATAATTTGGACTCACACTTGTCTTTGAACTCCCAAATGTACATAACATAAATGTTTGTAATGATGATTTCTTATGGCAGATAAGCAACTCCCAGTTGATACAGAACTATAAAATACACGTTCTAGCAGGTTCTAACCACGTCCACATATGGACCTGTATGAACTCCCTCCAGCAAAACAAGAGAATGATTAGGTATACTTCTAAGCTTAGAAGCAGAACTGTTATATGGACTCTGAAATATCTTTTAGCCCCTTAAAAATTTTTGTACCTCAGGTAATTCTAAGAATTTCTTGGAACCTTTCGAAGTGTGGCTTCACTGGCCCTGCATAGTGCCCTGAGGATGTATGGAGGTGTGGACCACTTCATATAAAGATTATTTGAATAACTCTCAACAGTGGTGTAAGAAGGAATGGTGACTGAAAGACTGGAGGTTTCTGTCAAGGCCAAGAATATTGTAGCTGGAAAGAAGATAAGCCTCTGACTTAATAATGAATCTCAATGAGTCCTGCAGTATACTGCCACAATGTAATTACATTGCTTATGGTTGAATAGGAAATTGTAATTGAAATTTACAGTCTAAAAATTATTAATGTGCATAAAATTGTGACAGTCTTTTAACCACGTAATCAGTATCTTAATGTCAATCTAAAGTTTGAGCCTGAAATTGAATTATCAACCTTAAGTTGTAGGTAGGCGTAATGCAGCGTAACTGTCTTTAATTATTGCCTTGTTTATCATGTATGTGAAAAGCTAAGTATGGATTTGAACATTTTTCTGTGTCATTGAAATGAGTTGTTTTTGTACCCTTTTGGCTGCTACGCATTTTTGTTACTAAGTAGATGCCTATGTGACTTCTGATATCTTTTTTGGTTTTGGTTTGTTGAAGTTGAAGCTGTGTTAGAGCACATTTTTTGAGGATTCCCAAGTTACCCATGTCATTCATTATCCCATTCTATGTGAATGTCTCCCATTTGATGCTGCTTGACCTTGTCAACTATTAAATGT
>Ga0131853_10011850_pt1 | contig 15950 bp, 11 predicted proteins | sample TergutLab28metaG_FD_92764 | JGI IMG/M metagenome (GOLD analysis project Ga0131853, IMG submission 92764) | Labiotermes labralis P1 segment gut microbial communities from Petit-Saut dam, French Guiana - Lab288 P1 (version 2) (version 2) | ecosystem: Host-associated > Arthropoda: Insects >...
AGAGACGATATATATATATATATATATATATATATATATATATATATATATATATATATGATCGCAAACTGCCAGAGCGTAAAGGTGAGTTTGGCAACACGTATAGTGTCGGGTTCTGGCCGGCCGCTTTCAGATAATGTCTGTCGAACGTTGTATAAACATTCCGGACTTCCTCGGGCCATCGCTTTGTCATAGAGGGACATTTTTTCGTAGATATATTTATCAAGTGCTCGTGACACAGAAATTGAACAACTGATACATGCAGCTGTGACGTTGCTTGCGCGTTGTGAATTCACCAGCGAGTTAACAATGAGACTGCACGTGCTCGTAATGTGGTGAGCTGGTATTTTCTGCGTATGAATTTGGGAAATTGCGTTTGGCCGGGCTCCGGAAACAAACCTAGACTTGAATTTCTCTGGAATTTTCATAGCTACTCCCGCCCAGAAATAGTTCCACGCGACACCCAAAGTGTATTGCCTTCGATAGCTACTAGTACGTGTTTTTCCTCAGACGATAGAATACCATGTCCCTATAGGTACATAATTTGTATGAGAACGTAATACTTATATACGCTAAAAGAAACGTGTATTAATGAACCTATTGTCAGAACAAAACAGGGAAGGATAAAAGGAACCTGGGTTTTGGTCGGGTACGGGTAAGACCAGGGTTGCACAGACTTTATAAAAATGCGGGAGCCACTTCGAAGTTCTAGGTTCAGATGGGTGGCATGAGGCAAGTTCCATATTGAGAATCCACGGGTATTTGGCGCCACCGTACAAAATTTAGTAGCCACCGGGATTTGTGTGCCCCTGAGTAAGACGTTTAAAGGTAAACGGATCGGGCAGGAGTAAAATTCTTACATATCCTCCCGTGCATACCTCTGTACCCGTATGCGCCTTCGTACGTGAGCACAGCAACATATTGCGTAGTTTTTAATGTCTCGTAACTTCTTAAAACAGTGTTCTTAGCCGGTGCTCTGCTGACCGCCGAGGGTCCGAAAATTTATAGTTTTCTTTGCTGTATCACTGCTGCTGAAATTGGTATTTTACAAACCTCCATTTTTCTTACTACTCTCTTCCTATCAGGTACACAGTAGTTTGCACTGATTATTTTTAATGAATTTTTCGTAGTCACTGAGTTAGTCACATATATTCTACCGTATTTCGATGTGCATTTCGGACTAATTATTTCGCTACTGTTTGCATTTACCCGTCAGAAATTATGGATTGTCAAATCAGGTGTAATAAAAGATCTTTTATTCGTTATAATATAAAAATGACAGTTGCAGAGTAACAGACAAAGAGCCTTGCTTTGATTGATGAGAAGATAAAACACCAATTATTGGTCGCATCAAAGGCTTCCAGCTTGTTACCTTCACTATTTAATGTTTAATTGAACCTTAATTACTCAGCACAGTGAAAAAGCATTTGGAAACTGAAATGAAATGCTTTGTTAATTGCAGATGAGCGATATATATCGATGGCTTATATGGACCAAGCACTATCGTAACCATAGAACCCGGTGGCTCTGACTCCACCGCCGATGTATTTCTTTCTCACGAAGCAAGGATGATATATAAGGTAGATGCTGCGAATAAATCTCAGTTTCGAGTGTGCCGTGTGAATTATTATGACATCTCTTGGGTTTTAATGGAGAATAAAAGTAAGATGAAGTTACTATCCACGCCGTGAAGGCATATAGGGGTAATAGGGACATAGCTCCACTCATTCTTAACCTCGGTGCTAGATGGAGGCGAGTTGTCGGCATCACGCCTTTGTTACTGTAGCCCAGGAAAGAACCCCGGTACCATTGGATAGTAGGCTGGGTGGGCCTCTAAATCGGTCCGGATGTTGTGGAGAAAAGAAAAACATCTTGCGTCCGCCGGATTCGAAGCCCGGACCGTCAAGCCCGTGGCTTATTCTCTACACCGACTACGCTCTCCTGACTTCTTTTAGTAGAAGGTAAGGGCATCGATTTTGACCGTTCTCCTGATAATTAGGTTTGTACTGTACAGCGAGTGGAGCGGGTGATGCGTCGTTTTTTCTTTATTTAGCGACGCTATTGGCATCTAGGCTATACAGCGTCGATGATAGATCGGTTGATGGATGAATATGGAGCTTGTGTGAACTGATAATTAAAAGAGAAACGCAAAGTACTCGAAGAAAAGTTTTTCCCATGCTACTACGCACAACACATATTTTATACGGACTGTCCTGCGATCGAACCCAGGCTTCCGCGATGAATGTACGCGGTACCCATTGCTGTTTCGGTGGAGAGTCGGAAAATGTTCATAATCACTACAGTGACTTTATTCCCAGAACTTGGTACGTTTCTGAATTTACGTCCATCGCCTCTGTTTGAAGATCGTCTCTCTGGACTGCATGTGACCTGGTATGATTGAGTGGAAATTTGTGTAGCCATTGATTGCTTCATAATTTGGCCGATTCGTCGGCCGCTTAGAAGCGAGACGACGGAGAGCTGATGCCGGGCTAAACTCTGTGTAAAATGAGAGCTCTCAACAAGCGGTGTGGCGGTGTTATTGATTTCTGGGGGCGAGGAGAGCCCCCTGCTGTTGCTGGTTCACCCCTACTCCTTGTGACATCGGAGTGCGGCCCGCCCAATTCCACGGTCTTTGTGGTGGACATTCGCAATGACTTCGTATTCCCAAAACCAGGTTTGAAATGTGAATTAATATATGTCCTGTAACTGAATTGCCCAACAGGTTGGTGTAGCGGTAACGTTGTAAACTTGCATTCGGTAGGTGCCTTATTCGAATCCAAGCAGGGTCGTTGGGTTTTCTTGTCGTTAAAGAAAAGAAAGACGCTTTGTCGTGTTGACGGCCTTAGCCATCCCCCCCCCCCCCTCGAAACAACATGCCAGACGTATAAACGTAACTTTGAGGCATGTTCGCGTAACCATTGTTGCTTTGGGAAAGAAAGAAGTATTAGCATATCCTTAGTGTGTATCTGTAGCCTTAGTTATCCAGCATTCAAAGCGCATGCGTCGTATTTCGTCACTTGTGACCTGTCCGATTCTACCATAAAGTACCCGTTATTCTTGTCAGATTTTAACGAAGCTTAGATTTTCTCCATAGATTCTCGAGAAATGTGGAAATACCAACTTTCACGAAAATCCACCCAGTAGGAGCCGAGTTGTTCCATGCGGACGGAGAAACACAGTCATGGCGAAGCTAAAAGTAGTCTTTCGCAGTTTTTCGAACGTGCCTACAAAGTGGCAATAAAGTCCTCAGACTGGCCATCTGGAGCGTGCCTCTTATAGCCCTCCTGGCGTCTAGAATTTTGAGGTGATTCCTGCATTTTTCTGGAAAATTCTTGTGCACCCCTTATAAACATACTTCATAAGTATTGCAGCTTGTGTGGGTCTGTGCATCATAAAAAGTTGGCAAATGTTATAATTTCTTGAAATATATTTGTTTATTGTTATGGAAATGGGGTTTGCATTTTCTTTACAGTCGTTATTCTAACACTTCGCAGGCCCGCCCTCATGGCAGTGTGGTGTAGAATGCTCAGATCGTTGGTGCCCCGTGCATACAAGGTCGTCCTCATTTTCATAGTTTGTTTTCGTTACGGCGAAGAAAGCCGCATTGATTTATGGAATGGCCAGAGTACGGAAACGGCGTATAAATACACGGAAACATCATGTTTCACTTGGAACCCCGACGTTACATATCAGAGAGTGTAAAAAAGTGATACACACATAAACGATAGATGGATCAGTTAGAGCTTCGGGTGTGAGTCGTTCCGGTTTCGAATTACAGACTGGAGACTGGTGATCCCGCCATAGGAAAGCCCTGACAGTATACATCACGACAGCCTCCTTCCGTATCCTTTCCGATTGATCATCATTCACATTCGTTTTACCATTCGATGCTATATAACGTGTGCAATTATAGAAGTATCTTTAAATAACTCAAGATTAAATGCAGTGTTGTATCACTTCAGTTATTTACTCATTAATTTCATCTGTTGATTTATTAAAGATGTGAAATTTATGTGGACGCGCCTTGCGTTACTGAGGCCCTGTGGTACGTGTACGTTGTTTGTGCATGTTATGGAATACACCGAATTACTCTCACCCAGTAATTATGCGCGTGATCCCGTCAGGGCTGAAAGGCGATTAGTTTCGCATTATTGTTTCCCGCTTGTTTTCGAGATTTGATGCCTTGAAACAGCCCTCTCTTGACTAGAAATAAACTCATGTTGCAGACAGTTTCCACACGTACCTGGCGTATTTCGTGCACTGCATTAGTAAACCCACACAACAGCACTTTCTACGTAATATTGTTAATATGCATATATTGTACAGTATTGGTCCAGATTTTATGTTACTATTTTCGAGCCCCGAGCCACTCTCAAGCATTCAAATGTAGCAGTATACAACAAATTGTTTACAAGTCACATAGGCGTATATTATGAAATAGACACGAAGGTTTGGTATTGAAACAGGATGTGCTACACTGACGGTTTTACTTAATAAATACACTGCGCATTGAGAAGGTTTTATATTATAATCTAGTATGGAATTTTAATAACAAACCTACAAGTGTATTTCATCAACCAGCTTGCTGTATGACGGAACGTACTTGTACTTCGCCGCGGCCATCCTTATGCATGTCGGTAATGTTGATCTATGTCTGGGGTTAGTAGATACGCCTACTTTCTTAGTTCATTACCGTGAATATACCCACATAAGCAGAAGGAGTATTCAGTTGGAGTGAGACACTTTAGAAGATGGAATTTGCAATAGTTCGTGTGTGTGTGCTGTGTCCCACAAAAGTTTGTCGACTGAGATGATTACTCATTGGCTGATTTTTAGGGACTTTTTGTGTCAACGTGGATTGTAGTCTCATCCGTTGCGCAGTTACTTGTTCATACTGAACGTAAATTGTGACAGCGCCCGTTCTGAAAATGCTTAAGGCTGTTGGAAATGCCTTCAGGTAGTTGCCATGCACAGGCGAGTCAGTCTCGTTACATCTCATGTTACGTCCAGTATGCCTTACGAATCGTTCGGTACAAGAGTAGCGCTGCCCATGATACACTGTAAAATGTCTTATGTCTGTGATTGCTCCTGCTGCCCCAACTCCTTCATGTATTCCCACACGTAGGCGTGGAGACAGGCGAATGGGGTGGCCAGACACGCGGAACACCACGACCAGTCCAATTTTCATAGCACCACTCGAAGTATTCTGTGAGACCTGTCTATCGCAATGAAAGGGAGAGTCGTTGTGTTGCAGTCGCATGTTTAATATGACCTGGAGGGGTAGTCCTCTAAGAGGAGTGATAGATATTCCCGAAGGACATCCAGGCTGTAGTCTGCTGTTCAACGTCCCACAAGTGTGAGTCCCTTTTGGTGCGGATAAGACCCTACCGCAGCATTCACCGAAAAACTGTGTTAGAATTTACTTACAGTGGAATGAGGGTTGTTGAGTGGAGTTGGTTCTGGTGGTAACTACGTGACGGTTGACATTTCGACTCGCGTTGACGTCACCTTTCCCACTCAGAACGAGCCAACCGAATAACGACGTTTGTCAGAATGGCACAAAACACACAAATACACCGTGTGGGCAAAATGCGGATTATTTGAATGTTAAAACAAGTGGAACACGTAATTTACAGTGGTCTTTGGCTGGTAAAAAAGGGACTGGTTGCTGTCCGTAAAGTAACAGTACCAAGATTGGATGAGGAACTAATCCTACGTTCAGGAACGTTGTTAATAAATTGGACATAAAGGTACCGCCGCCTCGCCAGAAGTGTTAACAGGTTCAACGTAACTAATGTTCCTTGTGGCAGTGGAAATCATCTGTGGCATAAAGCTGAAGATTTTCTTCGGCTTGTTTCAAGTATAGACTGCCTATCAGCGTAGTGGAGTTTTCAGGTGACACATGCGCCCTTCAGTTTAGACCACTGTAAGACACTGTACAAAGTACTAAGGCTGCCGGTAGTCGAAAAACCCGGCCCTAATATAAAGAACACATCCCAGCGTTTTTAAATCTTGAGAAGAAATGTGATTAGCATGGTAATAATAAGTTTTTTAAGTTAAGCCTAAAGACTGTCATTCAGTTCATTTTCATAACTAGCCCCATAGAGCCGAATTCCTCTTGAAAAATCCGAAATTCAGTACAGTTATAATAGCCCGCCATTGGCCCCCATTACTAGCCATATTAATTCATTACACACACTGCCGTCCTATTTTTTCAAGTTCCGTGTTAATATTATCGTACAATCTCCGGATCTTGGCTATTCTAAGGCCTTTGCTCGTTGGTTGCCACAAATTCTGAAATTCACGCAAAGAAGCAAGGATATGTGCTGCACGAGGTGAGAGCCTTTTGTCGCAAATAGTATCGGGATTAAGCCTGGGTCCACCATTTTGAACCCGAATTCAAGCGGCTGCCGATGAACTGGGCGCCACACGACATGACCAAGGAAGAAGAAATTCAATAGTGCGCCAAGGCCTGGAGCGTTTCGGGATGAGGGAAGTATTATTGTGTGAACTTCGTGCATAGAGCAACAGTACTGGAACACTAAGAATACTGAATGCTCGCCTTTGTCGAGTTGCCCCCCCCCCCCAAATGTTTAAGTGTTTCTCGTCTATGACCACACACGTGTGCGCACTACTGAGGCCAACACAGAAATTGTGTGGGCAGTGGTGCCTCGCCCACCCAGTAGTCCTTACTTCACACCGCTGGATTTTCACGTACGTATTTGGTCCTTCGAAAGACATGGATTATTTACTAAATGCCGTACGCCAGTGATTGCAGAGGGACAGCTACTTGTACCGGGCGGGAATGCCTGCAGTCACATTGAAGAAGGCTGTTGACAAAGATGTAGACTTTGTTGAAAAAAAAAACTGTCTTCAGCAATCTTGTAGTGTGGTACTATGAAACTGTCAGGTGTCTTACTTGCTTGTAGCTTGAAATTAAAATAGATATTGCATTGTGACAGCCCCTCGTATTTTTCTTCGTCGCACACGTCACACAGTTGTCATTCCAGGATTGAAACGTAATTTAAGCATCAGACCGCCTTTCTGTACTGCAGCTACAAATTTCGACAACGCTCCAGGCTGTACAGAACTCGTCTGCATGATAGTCCCTGGAAACTTTGAATTGTATAAACAGCGTAAACACTTTTGACGTTGCAGGTGACCGTGCATCGTGCTAAATTCTTATAATAAAACCAACTAGATGCACTAATTTCTCAGATATATTTTTGGAATAAAACTCTACTGTTTCGGACAGTTCCTCTGTCCGTCATCAGGAGTTTTTCACTGCACGCACAGCAATGGTATATGTCATACGGGTTTGCTGACAGCTTGCGAGCAGGATCAGGACGGAAGTTCCGTCCTGATCCTGCTGGCTGATGGCGTGCACGAAGAGAGTTTTTCCATTCCGCTATCAAGCACCGAAAACAGAATGAAAGTAATTAGGACTATTATTAAAAGCACCCACCGTTGGAATTTTAGGATTGCGAAGGGTTATACAGTGTAGTTCAAAGTCTCGTGGTACTGTTAGTAATTGCCTTTATGAATAGTTTGCCGTGTAAGTGTAGAAGTGTTTGCAGTAGTTCGTCAGTTACTATCGTCGTAGTTCGCTCAGTTGCCGCGTTGTTGTTATCCGGGTTTGTTTAAAAATACGTTATAATATTAGCATTATTTTGTAATATCTGCAGCCGTATGAACTCTTTATCTTCTGAGTAGTGCCAGTGTTGTTCATGGACACTTAAGAAGTGACTTTTTTTTCGGTGACAAATTCACATACTCGTTCATTGTCTGTAATAAAAGTTAATAATTGAATTAAGAGGTCAGAGGGGCAGCCAGGTGCTCGGGCCGTGGAAGGAAGGAAATGCGTCCGTAAGTTTTTCTGAAAGTGCGATTAATTTATTGCGGGTTGGAGATTTGCAAAGCCAGTCACACAACTCTAAGGAGTCGAAAGCTAGCTTTGCTTGTCCTCTGATAAATACTGACAGGATTGATGTTACAGGAGAGATAAGTGAGATTATTATTATTATTATTATGTGTAGATTAGGCCACGGCCGCTTCCGTTAACATTCTTCGGGGTTTATTATTCACTTGACATTGTAACATTTGGCGCTAGTGGGCTATTGTAAGCGTCATCAAATAGTCAAAGAGTAAATAAATAAATGCGTGTTTAATGTGGTCCGTATATGAGTACGTGTTTTATGCCGTCGAATGGTATTAGTTGTTTTCGTTAGATGTTTGTTAGGCAAGATGCGTGCGTTAGTATGACGGTATTGAAAGTTAGGTGTTTTTCTCCGTGGAGCTACAATATACCCCTTCCTTCCTTCCTTCCTTCCTCTCTCCTTCCTTCCTTCCCTTCCTCCTTCCTTCCTTCCCTTCCTCCTTCCTTCCTTCCCCCTCCCTCCCTCCCTCCCTTTAGCCTTTCCCTTTTCTGTAATCGTTCCGTACACTTTTCCATTCTGATTCTCCGCGCCAGTCTTTATAGCTACAGTTGCAAGACATTCACTGTCTGCCTTCCCTCGTATTCGAGTGAATGTATGCAGAAAATGCTGCTGTTGCTTCTGCTGCCGCCGCTGTTGTGATATTTTCGGGCTTGTAAATCAAGTTCTCAGTCAGCAGTGTATGTTCGTAACGAAGGAAGAATATATTATCTAGTTTGTTTAGATACCGCATTTTTTCTAAGAATGAACTCGTATTGATATATGCGAAAGTTCTGTTTCCTTGAAAGTCTCTGTCAGGCCCCCCCCCCCCGCCCCTGCTTGGATCTGGAGGACTCGTAATGAGAGCGTCAAGCGCAGTCATGTAGAGTTTACCACTTTACTTCCAGACCCGATTTAGTGTCGAGAGACTGCCTGGCCGAAGTGAACTCCAGAGAAACGCAATTATTGTTTTGTTAGGCGTTGTTTACAAAACTAAGGAAAATTTTGAACTTAGGAGAGGGAATGATATGGATGGAAGAAATTCGTAACGAGGAACATATTGTTGTTCACGAGAGATGTTTAATAAGTTATGTTCCATAAGTCCTGAAAATTAAAATGAAAAGTTATCAGAACGCTAAACTGGGGCGGTTATTTCATAAGTATTTTTGAGAGTAACCCCCAAGCACATTGAGGCATGTCACCATCTTGGCACAATTTAAAAATTCCGCCCAGTTACAAATTGGGTCCTTGTATTCACAGCCTTGCACGAATAACCTATTCCAACTCCTTGCCGTTGTGTGGAATCGACGACCTCCAGACCGGCACGAACAGTAGGATAAGCAAAGAAGGTCGCTAAAGACTGGCATTTCCGTTTACAGAATGTGGCTGTATTTGCCTGTCCGCTTTCATGACTTCAGGCGCTTCTTGGCCTGGAGAATCCTGCTTTTGTTGTGTTCATTCTTAATTCATTAACGTTTCCATGAAGCGATTGTGCAGGCCTTCGTTTAACTTAGAGTAGTATCTTTCAATGCGACAAAAGTCAGGGTCATTGGTGGGGAATTGCCAGTTGTCTTTGTGCCCGGGAAACACTTCTCCGAAATTATTACGCAACAGTAACTTGAGCATGCAGTTTTTTCATTTGCTTTACAAATGGATGTTGGTATTTCGGTTGTAAAGCCCATGGCAGGGGGGAGGGGGTTAATGAAGTCTGTCTTAAGAAAACTTGTTCACTGGACACGGAAAAGCTTTTATCTTATCACGGAGGCCTCGATTAATGCATACACTCTCTGACCCAACTGTCTTATTTTAGAGTTGCACAACAGCCGTAAGGGTCATTTTTTGGGCTTTGTTTTATAAACATACTTCCGATTTTGTAACAGAGCTTATGTTTTATGATTAATATCTTCTGGGGTGTGACGTCACTCTTACTGGCTGAAATTGACAGACTCTTCCACGTTTGTGTGAAACTGTAATTTTTCATAAGACTACACTTCATCAAATCTTAGGAGGCAGTATGCTCCGTAATCATCGCCGTTTGAACCCCAGATCTGGTATTCATATATTAAATCACAAGAATATAATTCGGCTGTGCCTGTTATCCCGAACATTATTGTGTTTATTATCGCAGAAAGTGTTTAAAATAGTGAGATAATTACGTGCATGCTTTAACGCCTGTAAATCGTCCCAGGAATAGAGAGATGGTAAAACGTCACAGGACCTTAGGATCTGGAAAGGTCTAGAGAGTTAATTCCTGCGCTAAAGGCCACGCAACCACAAAAAAAAATGCCTTGGCGTCTCGTAAGCTAATTTAAATCTGTAGTGATACTTACGCTGCACCCTCTGTTGGCCGTTATTTACGAGGAGATTTATTGATGCAGGGTCACTAGAGAGACTGTTGACTCATTGGTACATTTTCTGCCATAGTGCTGTTAATTTTGTCTTGTTCCTTATTTAGTGTTTGTGACATAACGTAGGCCCCAATTCATTGCCGTTATGTTCTCCGTCACCACTCTTTCTGTCCTGCGCAGTTTACAGCACGTAACCCCTTCTATGAATTTATGAGAGTAAAAAAGGTAAAGCAATCCAATTACAGGCCTGGACAGGCCCTGAGGATTCCAGGAGGTTGAGGCTTCCAGATTTAAAGACAGTCGGCACATTAAGGTGGTAAGGTTATCTGCCCTACGCTCCGGCCACCTTCCCCCCCTCCCCAGGAAATATTCCTGGTACTTATTTTATATACTTGTTAACTGCAATTGGGTTGACACCCGGTGGCAGTAGTACAGTGCACATTTACACACAACATAAACAATACAGAGAACAGAAGCATACAAAACATACAACCATGTATACAGCGATAAAAAATGAAACCAACACAATATTAAAGAATGCGATAAACGAAACAGCCACATAAGCAGCAAACTTCATATGATCTGTATATCTTTTAATAATGTTAAACACCCTGTTACTAAGACCTTCACTACACTTCACCCAACTACACTTCACTCCACGTCACTGCACTTGTCGGCACTTCACTTTATCTCATTTAAACTTCGCCCATATACACTTCACTACCCTGTCATTTGGCTTAACCCCATTTAAATTTCCTACCGCTCCATTTCACCTCACTTCACTGTACTTTTAGGTGATTTTGCCACATTTCTATTCATTTCATTTCACCCCGTTTATAAAACTCTGTTTCTAGAAATCTTAGGTTTACAAGGGAAAGTCCCTAACGCTTCTGCAGGTAGTTGGTTCCAGTTTTAATGGTCATATTTACAAAGGAATCCTTCCCGATGTCCGTTTTTTTGCTTCCTGTTCCTAATTTTCCGAACATGATAAACGCTACTCAAATAGTAAGGCCTTCGCAACCTGTCGCGTATAGTTTTCCGAGCTCGTTCCCCAGAATACGCTGTAAAAAGTGGGCATAAGCTTGCTGTCATCCTACGCTGAGCCAAGCTTTCCCAGTCAGAATACTTTGTATGATTTGTAAATTGAGCAGCTTTCTTCTGTACTTGTTCTAACGCATGTATCTGTTCTTCTCTGCATGGATCCCAGCATGCAGACCCATATTCAAGAACGGGACGTACCAATGACGCGTAGGCCAAAATTTTTGTATTCCTGTTTCCTTTTTTGAGAACACGCCTTATAAAGTGACGTGCCTTCCAAGCTTTTTGCGCTGTGTAGTTTGCTTATTCCACGCAGTTTAAATCGCTTCGTATGATTTTTCCCAAGTATGTACAACTGCTCGCTTCCGGAAGGGAGTACCAAGTACCCAGCAGATTTTAAACTCAGCTTTCGTAAATCTTATTACCTTACTTTTACCGGAATTTATTTTCACCCCGATTTCTACTGCCCATTCCCCTTATGTATCCAGATCCTTCTGCCCCCTTTCTATATCGTTTTTATTTGTGATTTTCTTATAAGTATACAGTCGTCAGCGAAGAGTCTATTACACGAGTCGATGTTCCTCCAAATATCATTTACGTACCCTAGAAACAGTAGTGGGCCCAAAACGCTCCCTTGTGGCACACCTGAGGTTACTTTGACTTCTTTGGATAGTTGCCCTTCTACTCTGACCATTTTTTACGACCTACAAGGAATTCCCTGACCCAAATGACTACCTTCGAATCCACCCCCGAGGCCTCCGGTTCGTAAGCAGCCGATCATGAGAAACTAAATCGAAGGCCTTGGAAAAGTCTATTGTAATCGCATCTATACCGACCCCCTCGTCCACAGAGTCTGCTAGGTCCTGGCACACTGTGATGACTTGGCTTTCACATGAGTATCCCGGCCAACACCCATGCTGTCCCTCGTATAGCCGATCATTCTTATCCCATACTTGCCTCAAAAACTCTGCTATAACGTTGTCCATTTGCTCGCAGACCATAGAGGTTAAGCGTATGGTTCTATAGTTTGTGACTGCCGATCGATCACCCCCTTTGTAAATGGGAACCACTGTTGCTTTTTTCCAGTCACTTGGGGTGGTAGCACTGTTTAATGATATTTCCAGTAGTCTAGCAGGTAAGGAGTCATGGCTTCCCCACCCAATTTCAGAATTTCACCAGGAACTTCATCTGGCCCTACTGATTTGTTTCTCCGGCTATTTGCTAATCTTTTTCTAATAACTTTAGTGTTAATAATAAAGGTTTCGCCGGAGTTGGCTAGTTTTATTTTCGGGATGTTAGGATCGCAGCAAAAGACGGATGCATAATAGGAATTTAAGATGTAAGCTTTTTCAGTAGTGTCCGTAATGATCGTTCCGGTGTGGTCTTTGATCACAGGAATAATTTTCCTATTTCCTTTCCGCCTTTTCACATACTTGTAGTACTCAGACCAGCAGTTGCCTTCATTTCGTAGTACTGACCGCAAAAATGTTTCCTCTCTTTTTTTAAAGCAGTTCATTAGATAGTCTTTTCAGTTACAATTGATATCGCTGCCCTAATTTTCTCTTGTTGTATACTCTTCTAACCTTTACGTTATTCCATTTCACTTCCTTTTTGTAATATTCAGGATCAGGATTCTTTCTCAGAATTTTATGTGGGACAAAACGATCGATACTCTCGAAGACTATTTCCCTAACACTTTTCCAAATTTCCTCCACACAACTACCATTACTTGCTCATGATGCGAATTTACCCCTCAGGAAACTTTGTAGACCTGGGACTTTGTTTTATGGTATACAGGTATTAAACTTTCCACTTGATGCTCACGACAATTTTCTCCCCATTCTGCTTCCAGTAGTACCCCGCAACGATCACTGATCTCCTGAACATTACTGTAAGAGGTGAACACACTTTCGGGCCGGTCAAGATAAACAAGCAGAGCATTCCCTCGGATCGGGCTATTTACTAACTGAGTGCAACCGTTTTCCCATACCAGTCTATTTAAAAATAACCGAGCCCCCATAGATTTTTCCACGTGACCATTCCAATCCGCATAAGGTAAGTTGAGAACACCTCCAATGATGCTACGCTTCGTAGTTCTTCCCATATATCCGGTCCGATCTGCCAGTTATTCTAAGAACCGCATGTCCTCGTTTGGAGCTCTGTAGATGCCTAAAATTGACCATGTCTATTTTGGGTCCCTGCGTTTTACTTCTACTGCTGTCATCTCATATATCTCGTCAAACCATAGTTCGGCGCAAGTAGTGTAAGTTTTTACACATGCACTCCACAACCGCGAGTGTGTCTGTCTCTTCTGAAAATTGTGTACTCTCTTAGAGGTTGAATCAACCCCAGGGCCATAGTGCGGCCGGTAGGATTATGTCATTAAAAGACTCCAGTAATACCATCGGGAATCGGACCCGCGACCTTCCGGCTTGTAGCGCATTGCCTCAACCAACGGCGCTACCGCGTGGCCCCAAGTTTATGAGAGTGGACTCGAGTAATTCTTATGCAACAGGAACACAGACTGGGTAGGCAAGGAAACCTAGATCATTGTCGATGACTGTCCGTGCCTCGCCCACCGTCTTCGTGATAGTCGTGCGCGGTGTCAACGAATGTCTTGGACGCTCATGCCGCTCGCTTCTATAAATAAATGGCCGTATTTCTTAATTTCAATTATATTGTGAGTTCTCTTCATGCTGTCACGCTCTTTTCATGCCCCTCCTTTTACCCTGTGTTACTTCACATTAATGAACCTCGCAGCAGCACGGGCGTCCCCGAGAAATGTCGCTTCTTCATTAATTCTTGGTGTCACGGACTCGTGAAGGGGACAGAAAAGTCGTTGCAATTCTTCACTGTCACCGGCATAAGTAGATGTAATATTTAATCTTGTGTACAATTTGATGTTGCAGCCACAGAAATTTTCATTAGAGTCGGAAGGTTTTTCTTTGTGGCTTGTGTAGTCAGGAGATTTGCCACATACACAGTACACGTACGTGTATATATAATTTGACAAAAAGAGCTCCTCTTTGCTTCGTTTCGTCAGTGAGTATAGCACAAAATGTGATCATTATTGGACACGTTTTTTAAAAGCTGGTAAGTTGCCGTTTAATTATGTGTAATGTTGATTTGTGATTGACATATTCATCATTCACGAGGAGTTGTGATGTATTCTTGGATCATTTAACTGCTATTTTTCAGCTGCATAACATACTGCATCGTTGAATAGTAGAGTGGCTGGGAATTGTGAATTTGAAGGGAAGTGTAGAGAACCGATTTTGATAATTTTAAGGCTCTGACCCATCATTTGCCTACAGCAGCGGTTCTAAGCCTTTTTCCAACCTCAACCCCGTTAGGTCTTTAGACCTGAGATACGACAACTAATGAAACGCCAGTTCTGCAGAGAAGACTTGGAGATTTTGTTGTTATATTCCGGTTACTGTAAGTGAAACTGGGTGTCGAAAACTCGGCTGTCTGTAGGTAAGTCCCCTCTCCTTCGTTGGGTCAGCCAGAAAACCTATTTTAGCCATTCGCTGTTCTGGGTTGTTTTCGCTGCGTAACGACGCAGACGACCGAAGACATCAGCTACACCGCGGTGGAAGCCTGACATTTTCGCGTCTAAAGAAGGTGTAGCGAATGTTGTTCAGGAAGTCGCTAAACACTTTCATATTCCTATTATGGAAAAAGAATATTTTAAAAATGGTTCTACTCTTTGCTGTTCATGTTTGGTATAGTGTATTGCAATATTTATTTTATTTTGGTTTTACCCAGTACCCATAGAGAGGGGTTTCCAGATGCTTACCTCCCCTCTCCCAACCCACCGGCGTCTGTGCTGGTAGAACCGCGTATTAATGGGAAGGTTTTGCATTTCGTGCTGCTGCCGGGTTCAAGATTCTCAAAGTAGTTGAAGCAAGAGCACATTGAAGACAGTCTTTCATATTCAGTATATTTTTCTCTGTTTAGTTTTATTTTGAAGCAGACTTCAAAAACCTGATTAACGGTCATAAGTTGTTGGATAAAGCTGAAGAATTTTCAGAGCAATGTTTGCAGGTGCTGGACATTGCTGGAGCTCGCGAAGATAGTGTTGAGTTTCCGAAAGGGAAGAAACCCCCGATTTGACGACTCTGCTATTTGTCACTTCGATCAGTTACTTTTGTGAAATTTGTGGTGTGTCAGCAGCGGAAAATGTGAAGGGTGATTTGACCAAAAGAAAGAGTCTTGACATATCGCAGATATCTATACAACTCTACTTCAGAACGGAGCAAATGCTCTTTCATTTCTGAGACGAAGCTGTGTTTCAATCCTCTGCCATTTTTCGTCTTTTCCAAGACCAACAGCAGGAGCTGGAAATGTGTTTTCTTATTTTCGTTGATCTTTAATATTCATACATTAAGAGCAAACGCTTGTAGCAAGTATCGGATTTGATGCAGATTTCACCTCCGCTAAATAATTTTGGAAATTATTTCCTTTCTTCACTGAGGACATGCGTGCGTTGTACATAAGAATATATGACCCCTGCGAGTCACAGCGTAATTTTTGAGCACAGCTATTTGAGAATTCCTGAATTTAAGGCACTGTACTTAAGTAATATTTTCTGCAAGAATGACAAGTGTGTGTTTTGTTACAAACTTGGTGAAATTATCGCAGCTCACAC
>Ga0131853_10011851_pt1 | contig 15950 bp, 6 predicted proteins | sample TergutLab28metaG_FD_92764 | JGI IMG/M metagenome (GOLD analysis project Ga0131853, IMG submission 92764) | Labiotermes labralis P1 segment gut microbial communities from Petit-Saut dam, French Guiana - Lab288 P1 (version 2) (version 2) | ecosystem: Host-associated > Arthropoda: Insects >...
ATGATGGTTTAAAGAAAAAACCGAAACATGTCGGAGCCCTTAATATAATTTTAATGTTTTAACCAATTGAGGTTTTACATTGTATTTTAGAAATTTGTGCATATGTTGGTAAATAAAAGGCAAAGTTGAAACACTATGCACGGTGAAAAGTTAAAAATATAAAAACATCATATTTCGGAAATCACTTCAGTATTGCAAATTGCCGGACAAAATTTCCCACAATATTCCGAGGGATATTTGAAATCTACGACGGTATTTCAAAATTGTTATCTCTTCCTTGCACGATTTCTCGCGGCACATCCAAAGATTTTCTGAAGGACCCTGCCTAGGAAACGTTGCACTAAGACAACTGTAGTCTAAAATCATATGCCACGTCATTTACTTTTAGCGTAGACACAATATGCCATATGTTACAGAAATCCGCCGAATAGATTCAGAGACAAAACTTGGGAACAAACGGAAAATACGGACAGACACAACTTTCCTATATGCAAAGATTCAATTTTGTGTACTTCTAAAACTTAACGCTTAACAAATTCGACCAACTGTAAGCTACGTAAAGCCGTAAGTAGTGACATTAACCTGTGACACCAATCACTCCGCTAATGCACTGCATCCAGGTAACAGAAGGAACCGAACTTACCTAGGTTTCATTTCCACAGCAAACGGGTGCCATTTTGAAACACAGAAATAGATTGCCCTCACTACTCACACTAAGATTTTCGAGGTGTGCAGAGGGCTGGATTTACGTTCGATAAATAAGATCCTGGAACGATCCCATGCGAAGAGAGAGGAAGCACGGAAATTGCCACTAACCAAAGGGATACTGTTTAGTTTAGAATGTAGGAGCCGCAAATAATTTTCTAAGCTATATTTATGCTGTGATTGTATTTTTGTTTCTTCTATCCCCTCTCCGGCGATCTCTTCATTTTAACCAGCCAACCTCCTGTTGCCATTCAGTAGAACAGCTGTCGCGAATAAGCCATCAGTTAAACACACGTTGCACAAGGCCTCACATAGTTCCTGCAGTTTAACACCCTCCACCTTCATGAAGGACTGTGTTTGGCTGATTACAACAGAACAACTTCGTGCTACTACGCCACCATTTTCATAAATGTTACAAATAAAGGCAAAGGTAATAACCCATTGCCAGGTTGATCTCCAAAACGAACAAAACGGAAAGCTTGGAAGAACCAGTACACTCCACGCGGAAATATGAAACCTACTTATGTCACAGGATTAGAGTTACATTCGACGAAATTTTATACTTTACACCCCAGTCAGCTGTGTCATTCTAGAACTTGTCCGAGAGGGACAGAACCTATGCAGCACACGACACATATTTGTGTGCTCTATCTAAATTACGGACCGTAAAACGGCTTATAACCACGTATAACGTAAAAAACAGTAACACGAAAACCATGACAAGTTTTGACAATTAAGCAATACACGCCCGTCTCAGTGGCCGCGCGGTCTAAGGCGTGGGTCTACGGCCGCTCGCTTACTGGGATTGTGGGTTCGAATCCAGCCGGAGGCATGGAGGTCTGTTTGTGTTGAGTGTTGTGTATTGTCAGGTAGAGGTCTCTGCGACGGGCTGATCACTCGTCCAGAGGAGTCCTACCGACTGTGGTGCGTCGTGGTGTTTGATCTAGAAACCTCAAGAAGGAGGAGGACTTGGCCCGCGTTGGGCCGCAGCGCCACAGAAAAAAAAGAAAAGCAATACATACTATATACTATTACAAATTCCATAAATATTAACATGACATTTCATCCTCCTTTTGTCAATAATAAAAATTATAAATTTTTGTTTTGCGCATCCCGTTGCGAATTCACACAATAGGAGAAAATAATACACAGATTAGTCTCTCATAACTCAATATTTATAATTATTCGTCACTTAGCACAGCGTGTTCCGGTCTCGACAACTACCACCATTGGGTACTACCATTTAAAAACACCTTGAGGAAACATAACATTGTACAAATACCATGTCGATTGCAGGCAGGAGTACTGGCCATTTCCTTAGCAACATATTTAGCAAAATATTTTACACTCTTCTGGCTAGTTTGTAATAATAATCGTTTCGGAAACCCGGAATTTTAGTTTGAATGTTGATTTAAAGCATTAGATCTCATTTTACTTTCGACTTGATGTCTGTACAATAGTATTTTTCCTCAAGGCGATTTTAAATAGTAGTGCTTGATGATAACCGTTGCTAAGGCCGAAACATGTTGTGCTGAGTGACGATTAATCATAAATACTGAATTATGAAGGACGATCTATGTATTATTTTCTCTTACTGCATTAAAATTATAAAATCATAAAATTATTTTAAATTTCTGATAATTACAGCCTGATGGCTGCTGTACGTAGCCGAAACATGCAGCTGCTGTCACAATCGCTGCAATAAAAGCTGTGTATTGAAGGGTCTTATTTCTTTCATTGTGTAAAATTATATGCATGATATTGTAATAATGCTATTATTCAAAGCGGAAAAATTACGAGCAGCAAACATAAGCATATATACCTTTACGTATAAGTAATAATACTAGCTATAGAAGGTAACCAATATATGAGTAAGTAAGGCGTGGGACGTTGTTGGATTTAAAACAAATACAAGTACAATTAGCTCAATAAATGAGGCAGCCTCATATCCCACAAAAAAGGATTCTTTAACCACACCTTGTCAAAATTTAGAATTCTCAAATCGACATGTTGTATGCACCTTTAATTGCCGAAAAACAGGCATGCAATTATCAGCTTCAGAAGTGAGATTGCTCAGTTTAATGATTACTAAAATTCTGCATAAAGAGAGATAATTCATCCAACTTGTACAGTACAAGGTTTCAACATTCTCTTTCAATTAAACACGAAGTATCATTGTTTAAACAGCAACTGATCTAGAAAATCTTGGTGATTAACCAACTTAATGCACAACTTCTTGTTATTATATGCCTCTACATGTTTCGAGGTCCATGTGCTCATCATCATCAGGAGGTCACAATTGTTTTATACAGCATCTGGTATCATCACACTCTGTAGGTGGCCGTCCCATACACAGGTTGAGAGAGGACTCTCTTAACCTGTGCATCGGACGGCCACCTACAGGTGTGATGATACCAGATGCTGTATAATACAATTTTGACCTCCTGATGATGAGCACATTGTGCTCGAAACATGTAGAGGTATATAATAAATCTTATTATAAAACAAGAATTTGTGCATTAAGTTGGTTAATTACCAAGATTATACTGAGATGCACGGTCAGCAAAACATCAAAATTTGATCTAGAAAAGTTACGACAAATGCTTCAATCTATACATTCGGGCTAATAAAAGAAAGCAATTAATGTAACAATATCAATTCAAGCGAAATTCATTTGCATAATTTCCGCTACTATAAACCCGGACCACGTTAGATTTGTGAGAAAGTCGTACAATCGCCTTTAGCAATCGAACAGGCAGTTTAGACAGCTCCCACCTATAGCTACAATTTTCGTATTTAAACACTCAAACTTGTTCTTCCCTTACAGTGACAGAACATATTTCACAACGTATAGAAAAACAAGTATAATAAATTATTCAGTGGCTTGGTGTGTTATAATTTTTACGTTGCTAAATAGAAAAGTACATTCTGGATACTCTGAATCTAGTGATACCAAGCAATTTCCGAATTTAATTTTCTCTAATTGTTTTTCGAAAACTTTGAACTTTGTGGCATTTCCTAAGAATTTATTTTCCATATTCATAATATAATTTTGGCCAGAGCAATTGCCATTAATGATATCATATAGGTAGCAAAAGCGCCATTTGATATGTTCGATATTCCGTGCGTTAATTAGGTGCTTCAAATGTATTAAAGAAGAAATGCGCTCTGATTTTATTGATGTACTTGTAAGTGCATCAATAAAATTAGAGTGCATTTGTTGGTCTTTAATACATTTTAGACAGCAGACTATAAACTTTTAAGACTGGAAACCAACATAATATTCAACGGTGTTTTAAAATACCAAGGATGTTTAGATCGCAAGCAGCCGATATTTGAACTATGAAATGCAATTTTAAAAATGGAAATTTTTACTATGTCTCACAAATATGCCTTTTGTCTACCTCCAATCCCGTAAGATTTTTCCTTATTATTTTAGTTTACTTCCAGTGTACAGACCATTCATCGTCGTTCAATGATCCTGGCTACAGAGCAGGAAATCAGTTTATACCAATATTGGTGCTGCTGTTGTTGATGATAAAGGTTAAGGTAAAGTTCACCCTAGAACTGGCCATGAAGGCCCAGAGGGGGAGTAGAGGTATAGATCTACTCTTTCCTTAACCTCGGCGCCAAATTGGGGTGGGTGGTCAAAGCCACGGCCCGACCGCTTTACCCCCGGAAATGACCCGGTACCCAGGAACTGTGTGGACAGGTACGGAGCATCTCGCCCCTACCGGACTTCGATTCCTGGACGGTCCAGCCCGTAGCGAGTCACTAAACCAACTGAGCTATCCCAGCCCACGATTATAATAACATAATAAATATATTTTTGAAACCTTTTTCCTTCTGTTAATTATCCAGTTTTATGTGCCAGGAAATTCTCCTCTCGTACCCACTACAGAGCTAAGAACTGAATTTGACGAAACGTGTATAGGCCCACAGTCAAAAAATGATAGGACACATTAACTTCCTGTATCGCGGATATCCTCGGTTTTTTTTTTCAAAAAAAAAAATCTTAGAAGCAGCGGAACTGACGTTGCTCACATGCATCTTAAGCATACTTGAATTGTAGAAACTAAGAAAGAACAAGGCTTACCCTTGCTACGTGGAGTTGAAAACACAAGATAACGTCCACTAACAATTTAAATGGGATTGTGCTAAGAATTAGTTTATCTTACAGCAAAGTTCAGTGGATATTAACGAATCATTTGTGTCCAAAAAAGAGGAAATATTTAAAAAGTTCAACGTTGTAAATGTGAACAATTAAATTCTTCCATTCTTCAGAATGGATAGAAATTTATGAGCAGAAGAATATAACGCAATTTAAAATAACGTGGGACAGACGTAGTCCGGTTAAAACGCAAGCTTTCCCACAGATACTGAATAGCATGGTTCTAGAAAGAATAATGAAGATTCAGGGAACAGGAAGGAAGTAATGTTCATTGTTTACCTTTGTTGAAGTGCAGGACGGTGCCTTGTTTGTGAAACTAGGTTCTCTTTTTGTCTCATTGTTTCAATTGTTGTAATCAAACAGCTGCAATTCACTTCAGCAATATTTAAGCCAAGCATTAATTTCAGTGGTATGCTTTTATGTAACATTAAGCACAGAGTAGGCCTCAGTACCGGCTGTGTTTGTCGTGTCATTCAAGTAGGATATTCAGCGTTCTAAAACAATATCGCTTTTCATTCGGAATAAAAACATTTTGTTGTCTGCTGTATAAAATATTTGACTTTTGTAACATGTTTTTAAGAAGGCAGCTCAGTCAGTAAGCCTGAAAACAATTGCAGAAACTGGCTGTTTTGGCACCAAGGGGGGCCGTGCCTCGGTATTGTTCCGGATTTATGTGTGGCTTAGGTAAGATCTGGGCCCCTCTTCTCTCCCCTCCTACACAGTCGTTATACCGCTACACATTTTGCTGGTGTAAATAACTGGGATGGCCTTTTGGAACGGAAATTACAGTCAAGCTGGTTTATTTCCATGAAAGCCTTCAACTGCTACAGAAATGGTAGACCAAATTACAAGAAATGAAAGGCATTTCAACGTGACGTTCCATATATTAAGATGTAATGAGTCGTAGGATAGCGTTAACAGATTTCACATGGCGATTGGAAGAAATATACCATTATGTCTCGACTATTCGTAAGAGGATTTTCCAATGTGCATACTGTGTGAGTAGTAAAGTGTATTTTAGTAGTCATAGATTTACCAAACAAGTAAGACAAAAAAATCGCTTCTTCTGTGACGTGTTCCTGTGCTTTGAACTGATATCTGAAGCTTCATGCGGTAGGTAATTATATATGAGGGTAATTCAGGATCTTTCCTGTATAACTTCAACACTCGCGTCTTCCCTATAAAGGATGGCAAATATCATGAATTAAGTCTCACTGATGTAACATTACAGAACCTAAACTAACATAACCTAACTAATTTAATCTCACCTAACCTAATTTAATTTAGATTAACACAACCAACCTAATCAAATTAATCTAATTTAAACATACCTAACACAAATAACCTGACCTAACCTACATAATTTAACCTCACCTCACCTACCTTAATCTAAATTAACAGAACCAACCTAACCTAATTTAACATAATTTAAACAAACTTAACACAAACAACCTAACCTAACTAATTTTACCTTACCTAACCTAACCTGACCTAATTTAACATCACCTAGAATAACCTAACCTAATCTAACACAATGGTAGGATTTGTAACACGAAAGGTGTGTGAGTTACAATGGCGTCAATCCCAGAAAACCAAACAGAGAGTAATCATTATAAAATAAGAACATGTTTAACTGTTCAATGTCTGATTAATATATTTATGTAATTACCATACTATATTTATCTTCAACTATTAGAGTAAATTAAGCGAAACTGAATGCATTACCCGTACATATTTTAAATCAGTCACTTATAGTATTCTTCAAAGGAATGAAGGTAACTCGCAATTTAGACCAAACGTTGACACTTGCGTGTTCACCGGCACTCATATCTCCAACTCATAATGCTTAATTACTGTATTTTGGCACAATATTATAAAGCAGTATCTAGTACTCCTTCTTTGCACACTGTAAACCCGGGGTTCAGCTATCGGCCAGTGGCTTATTACGTTCGTTGCGACAATGTTATAATACCCCTTCATCCACACAGAAAATTGTGGGACACTTCTCCAAAACAGCCCACAATCGCAGTTGATAAACCGTCATGAAATAGAGTAATAAACTTTCATTTCGTCGACATTTAACAGTGTAGGCCTAATATTATAAAAATTCGTATTGTACGGAGTTTTTTATTTACAAAAATATTTAAATTCTTTCAAATTATCTTCAAGTAAGTAAAACAATGAGTCACTTCTCGTTCACAAAGCTCCTGAACTGTGACATGAGACCTAACCATTTATGAAACGTCTTATTTATTTTAAATTGAACATATTTACACAGACATATCAATATTCTACCTTCAATACCAGGCCTATCACATAGCTATATAGTACTGCAAAAAAGATCATAAATCTGTACTGCTACAATATTGTAAAATGTGTGTTGTGTTTAATATTATGAATAGAACTTGCACACTCTAACCTCGCCCCAAATGCTAGAAAGGTTCTTTGGCGTATATAGCTCAGACGAATCCATCCGAATAACCTTCTCTTTCCCGATGTACAAACGACAGTCTTTATTATTCCATACATATGTAACTTCCTGTGAATTAGAAGTATCGAGCTGAATTTCGCAACGTTATGTTCTGGATCGAAATTTTGCTCACTGTACTGCAAGGAAGCGTGCTTGCGGTAAGAGCGACGACAGAACCAATTAATACCAAACTGTGTCACGAGATGGCAGTAACTGTCACACAGCCCGACCGTGTGATGTCTGCAAACGCGGGCGCAAAATGTTTGATCGTAACCTGACAATAATAAACTCAGCCAGTACTTAAAGATTACACAGTTTTATTACAGGACAAATGGCTAAACAGAAGTACTTACCTACCCACAAGAATAAAATCATAGCTCTGGGACACACACTGCTGTGTAGACGAAAAGAACACACATAAATCAACAAACCGTCCGCACCACGACACCTCACAGTTCGAACACGTACTACCAACTTCACGCAGCGAGAAAAATTCCCTAAGCCGTATAATGATCGGAAATGTTCATATGTCAAGTATGTACCATTTTACCATGTTAATCATTAAACTGTGACGTCCAGGCTAAAGGAATGGGAAATAAATTTAACTTAGTTAAAAATTTGAGATAAATCAACAGTGATTACAACAGAGAATTCTTGTCATATGAAAGTTCTGATCCCCTAATTTAGGCTTCAAGTGTTGTAAAATTTTTTGCTTTCTTTGTTGTATACGTGTATATATTATTCCTGTGTGTTGAGAGGTATTGATATTGAAGTAAATTATACAGTTCTAATCTTACAAATAGGCACATGTGAAGAAGAAATTTCGATTTGTAGCCGCCTTTGTCACTGTGAAGAAAAGTGGTGTTACGTGCATGGCAACACTGCATTTGAAATCTAACACAATAAACAGACATGAAGTTATTAACTTGTAGGTAATTTCTTCTGTTATGGGCTTTTCCTTAGGAAGATATGATTTTGAATACTTTCTTTGCAATTAGACATGAAATTTACAGGAAACTTCAAGTTAATAATCAACCTGCAATGACTTTTTACCGTGACTGTCACATACCAAAGAGTTAGAACGGAAGGTCAAAAATGAAGTTCAAATACCTAGTTCGTAACATGAAAAATGTTAATGGCGTAATTATAAAAGTGGGTATGTAAAAATTAGAACACCCGATAGTCCTTCGGGAGGCACCGTTATCAGATTTTTTTTTGATGGTCCACTATTCTAATATTCTTTCAGTAAAAGTTTTCTTTAGCCACACACTGGACGGGGTAGTACCGTAAAATATGTGACTATCTCTTCGATATACAATAGTGAGTCAACTAGAAATCTTAAAACTGCAAAAAGATCGAATGTCGCTGTGCAACTGTAGACACTCCAAGTCATCAGCATGGGTTTGGAACGTGGTGTACGTACTATAAGCTGAAAACTGACCCAACTGAAGGCTCTTACATAAATATTCGCAATGCTGAGCTACGTTGTTTTGTCCTGGCTAGACTAAAATGTCGAATATTTATACACAATTGGTCGTTAATTAGCCCACGGGGTTCAGAAAGCTACCTGTCAAAATGGCTGTGTACAAACAATAAATACTACCAGATATAAGTGATAGAATTAGCTATATATCCGTGACATAGTGACATTTGAATGTGTGACGCGAAATAAGGCTTTGTCTGAAATTCTGGATAAATCTGATTAGAGAACTGCCCTAATTTGGTAGGATCGCACCCATTATCGCGCAGCCTAATGCGTCCCACTCTTACGAATAGGTTATAAAAATTTTCTTAACGTTAACTTGCATGTTGGTAACATAGCTAAATCAAATTCCACAAAATTTTATATTTAACTCTTAAGTACACAAGGTATACAATACACTACAGTATCAACGTAACATATTTTATCGATAAGGTCAAACGTTTTTCCAGCAAGAAGTACTGGAGTTTCGCAAAATACAGAATCATCAACATAACATTTACTGGCCCTACAGGTCGTAGGATATCCACTATGTAGCCGATAATTTTTAGTATAGTTGTTTCTTAGGATTACTGGCGTCAGTTACGGACGGTTCATTGCATGCGTTGTAAGTTAATCTGTCAACATATACAGTATTCAGGACCGTTGGTGATAGGTAGGAGGGGAGAGATTTAAATGAAAAAACGTTAGCAGCGGACAACGGACGATAGCAATCCAGTGCGAATTCAGTCGCGTACGAGTGTGGTGTAAGTAGGAGTACAGAGAAGTGACTGTGTCAGTTTGCTAGAAATGATCTAGTTGTTTTACTGGATATAGCCCTCCATTATTTTATATCAAGAATAAACTGAGTAAATAAAACAACAAAAAAAAAAAGAAATAATTAAAACTAAATGTGATTCGGTTAACCACACCCGTTTCCCGAAAGAGGATCACCTACCAGACTGAGCGCGTCGGGACAACAAAGTTGCGAAGGGTGATCGTATAAAACTAACTCTGTCAATTGCTTTTCCCTTCTGACATCCCTAAACAGTAAGCAGTAAACCCTTCATAACTCCTCCCTTGAAACATATTTTTCCAGACTTAGTCAAACTACAAATTTCAAGGGTGTCCAGTTCTATTTCTACCTAACTGCCTGCTTATATCTTTACTCGCATGCAGCTGTATTTAAATAAATTGCTCAATGGAAACGAGTCCTTGAGAAACCAAAAGCCAAAATAAAACATATGCTTATTTTTTAGTGTTTAAGGAAATCTGCACCACATCCCAATGGTTTCTAATCTGGTACATTACAATCATTATCAATCACGTGTACTAAAATTATAATGACCTCTTCAATATTGTATTAACTTTTATACAACACCAGAAGAGTAAGGCGATCATTTCTTGGAATGTGTGTCGTAGCTTGGATGTTGGTAAACGACTTTTCGGGACAGCCTATGGGTCCTATGTCAATTTCTTGCAGATGGGAACAACAGGTCGTCCCAAAACGTCGTTAACCAACTTACCACCTACGCCACATAACATCCCATAAGAGCAAACACCTCAAATGGACCGTCGCGGAAGCGTGGAATCCCCAGAAGATCATTTTTTTGTGCAGTGTTTAGAATTAGCTTGTATGTGTTCATTAATTTCTTATGTTCGACTCAGTGGCTTCAAATGCAGATTGAGCGACTTAAGTACGAGTACTTACACTTATTTGGTACTGAAAGGTTTTAAAAATCCTAGCCATACTGAAAACTTTAATCCAAAACTGGAGCCATTGAGTCGAAGGTCGTACTACGCACACTAACTTGAAGTAAACACGAGGAAAGTACTTGCCCAAAATTATTTAAACTATTAGAGCCATTTTGTGAAATTTCAATTAACTTTCCTTTGTTTCAGTAATTCAGAGTATTGTATATATGGCCAATAATATTTTATTTAATTACATTCCGTGCAAATTTATAAATCAATTTGATACAAGCAATAAAGCGCAAAATTTTGCCACAAATTCTAGAAAATAAAAGCAGACAGGCGGTGTACGTATAACGCAACTATGGGGGGTGAGGGGGGGGCGTTCGTGTATCCATTGTTGATGTGGAAAAGCAATATGTATTTCATATTCTTAATGTATGTTTGTAGCCTTATTTATCCAGCATGTAATGCATGCGCCGTATATATTGTATCGCAGAATCTTTTGTCTTCCAGTTTGCTGTCCAATAATATAAACATTAAAATATACAGAAATATAATTTTACCTGTTGTTTTGTATGGATATGAAAATTGGTCACTCACATTGAGGGAGGAACGTAGGCGGAGGGTGTCTGAGAGTGGAGTGTTCAGGAGAATATTTGGGCCTAAGAGGGACGAGGTAACAGAAGAACGGAGAAAACTACATAATGAGGAGCTTAATTATCTGTACTCTTCACCAAATATTATTTGGGTGATAAAATCGAGAAGAATTAGGTGGGCGGGGCATGTAGCACGTATGAGGGAGAGTAGAGGTGTATGCATGGTTTTGGTGGGGATGACTGAGGGAAAGTGACCACTTGGGAGACCCGGGCGTAGATGGGAGGATAATATTAAGATGGATTTTCAGGAAGTGACATTTGAGGACACGGACTGGATCGATGTTGCTCAGGATGGGGCCATGTGAAGGCACTTGTGAATGCGGTAATGAACCTTCGAATTCCACAAAATTCGGGAAATTTCTTGACCAGCCGAGAACTGATTAGCGTCTTAAGAAGGACTGTGCTCCATGGGGTAAGTAAGTAAGCTGCTTATATATTTTGAGACGCCACGCTTTATAAAGGGCCTTTTCAATCTTTCGTACTACTATAATTTCAGCCTTGGAGGTTTCTGCATAGTATTGGAACACTGAACGTGACCTATTTCAATTAACTAATAGCAAATTTTCCACAAAATATTCTCAGTTACTAAGCTGACCTCAAACAAAGCAGCATTTTATCATAACTGCAGGACGCCTTTTATTTATCTATTTTTATTTGAATGGTCTACAGCTTTCGCTAGACGTGAAAGTGTTCCTGTCTGTGAAACAGGTGGAAATAAATTGTCATACGAGGATCTGAACAGAAACTGAAAGGTATACCGCGTGTATCTCTGAGAGTGATTAGACAGTAGAACCGGTTAATTTTTGTTACTCTATTGTTAGCGGAAACCTGAAACTCAAGAAGCAGTATTGTTGTGCCAAAAACAGCAACTTTATTAAAACTCCGGTGGTTTTCTGATTTATACCTCACTGATATTTTGAGTCGAGTCTAAGTACGTGGCAGTAATGATGCGTATGTGACGATTTGTCACGACTTTGTTCCTTTGAGAACGATACCAATTCGCTTCGCAAAATAAACCCGTTTTGGATAGACTTTTCTTGAAAGTCCGATTTTGAAATTTTAACCTCTATGAAGGATGTTGCTGAAGATACAGGCATACTGGTGTGTGTCCGTGTATCGTCTCCCGGACGTTTTGAAGCACCAAGCACTCTACAAAAGTCGAAATTTATTTACCAAGTGACACAGAGTGACATCCAAAAAGGCGTCAGCCTTATAATAAGGTCCGGATGAACGTATCATTAATCTGACGGCCACAGGTATTATGATATAAAGAGCCAACTAGATGCAACAATAATAATTTTATTAATAATTTCAATCAGCTCAACATGTTTCGGCCGATAATTTCGCCCATCCTCAGGAGCACTCGACTGTGTTGTGGTATAATGCACCGACGATGCTGCCTGCTGGTGACCAGTTCCACCTCATCCTGGTCACCAGCAGACAGCATCATCTGTGCATTATACCACAAGCTGTAAACACAGTTTAGTGTTCCTGAGGATGGACGAAATTATCGGCCGAAACGTGTTGAGCTGATTGAAATTATCAATAAAATTATTATTGCTGCATCTATTTGGCTGTTTATATTATTGTATCAATGATGCACGTTTACACAAACATCAAAAAGCCACTGGTATTATATTTACTTTTAAGTAATGAATAAGTATATAAAATTTGGGGGTTTATTGTTTATAACTTTTGTGTGCAGGTACTTAGTGGTCATTAATTTAGATCGAACAGTGCAAGCTCAATGATACGAGTATAACAGAAAAAGAGGAAGAAAAATTAAATAAGAGACGGGAAACTGCGGGTTTCGACATCGATTGACTACGACACATTTTATGACTGAGAACTGAAGACGGATGGCGACGAAGACGGGAACAGAGCTTTGTACTGCATCAGGTACGGTAACGGGCAAAAATGGTAGTAGCTAACAACCGCTGTCAGTACTCCGTCAGATTGCACTCACGAAATAAAAAATGAACCTGATATTCTGAAATTTGGTTTGGCCTCTTTTCGTTGCAGCGAAAGTGTATTGGGCTTATAGGAGAAGACATAGTAATATTTCAGATACGTTAATCGAAAGTCGTTAGCAGTAGTTAGTATGTTTGTGCATGCAGAAAGAGAACAGTTCCCTCCCTGCACATCCGAAAACGTAGTCTGTGTGAATCTCGTAACGGCACCGTACAAAGTGCAGACTAAACGCTGAATTTGGCGCGTGTCTGTGTCTAATTAAGTGTGATCTAGAAAACTCAAAACGAGAAATCCTAGGTCCAAGTTGGACTGTAGTGCCCCCCCCCCCCAAAGAACTGAATTTCTTAGGTAAATTTACTGACTGGAAATGCTTAATTTTCTAGTTCTTACATGTTTTTCTCACAGATTAATGACTTAGCACTGTCATAATCAAAAAGTGTTGACAGACTGAACACAGTAGTAACCACGCGCTATCAAATACCTGCTGTTAACCCACAAATCTTGCATGTCACCGGGCATGACGGCTGTTCGACACAACTGACCGAGCATGACATTATGCAGCTACAGTCCTTCTCTTTCTATTCTATTGTGGACTAATTCGTAACACCAGCCATCTATATGCGGCGTTTTCCACTATTCCGACGTGCTAAACGAATCAAGAAGTCACCTCATGCAACGCAGTCTAGCAAAATTGGGGTCGCTTGAAAAAGGAAGCAGTAGAAGACTCCCCCGACGGATATTCCAGAAATACAAGTTGTTACGCCAATCATGAGCCGTTCTTTAACAGTTCTTGTATTTCAGCGTACCACAAAGCATAAGTTGCAAACAGCGGATCCAAAATTTTTTGTAGGTAAATAAACGGTTCAGAATCTATCTTGAAAACTTTCTATTTAATTAGATGGCCAAGAAAAAACAAACGTGTTCTTTTATGTGATCAGAAAATTTATCATCATATTCACAGAAGTCTTTCAATCAATATCAAATTTTACGATATATTTGTCTAAGGTTTATTTTAATATTTCTCCATCTACTGCGGTATCAGCAAAGTCATGTTGTGTCTTGAATGCCGAACTTTCTATTTTGTATGCTTTTCTTATTAAAACATTCATTTCATCTTTTTATTTATCATCTAAACAATTTTTGGAAGAATAAAAAGATTAAAATTTTCATACCCAATGTATTTTTTAACGTCAGCTTCCTGAAATTACTGCTTTCTGTACGAAAATTAGGGCCCCCCTAAACAAAATAGGGACATGCATTATGAGCCTGTAGCAAAAGTCTTGTAAATAAAAGAGAATACAAGCTGATGACGTAAACTTACTTTGTAACCATAACTCTAAAACTAATATAGGGAAACTATTTCTTATATGGCAGTAGCAGAATAAATTGAGAAACCACTCTTTGTTATTCTGGAAAGGAATTTAACCTCATAATATTATATAAAATGCATAGCCAACATACGCTTTACCTTCTTCATATCTACAATATGACATGTGGCCATTTGTAATTGACTGTATGTGTACGTGTATGTTGCAGTGTGCAGGAATGGAAATCATTGACAGCAGTTAGAAAGAGGACCATGAGATGTTAGCAATAAATGACTATCGACTATAGTCGGTATTGAGATATTTTATGCGACGTGTAAATTCTGAGAAATTGTGATTTAAACGCACTTCTTGCGGGTAGTGGATTATAGGACGGGTTAGCCTTGAAGGTCACAAGTACAGACGGAAAAAGTGACACTTCCCGTTTGAGTTTTCAGGGGACATGTCGTAATGTACAGTTCATACAGTAACACATAACGTCTAATATTATTGTATTAAATAAGGTGTGCATATGTCTTGCTGCCACATCACGCCAAAACAGACTGCATGTTTGGGGGAAAATAAATTATTAGAATTTAGCCACTTGGAAGGTGAAATAAAACACAGAACATTATTAAAATTAGCCATGGATAAATAGGGCTACTGCTGTGGCGCAGGTGATTGAGGCACTGCCCTACAAGGGTGTGGGTTCGATTCACGATGGGTTCATTAGGGTTTTTCATTGACTTAGTCCTTCCGACTTTCCTATGTCCCTGGGGTCAATTCAGCCTCTAAAAAATGAGTAAAAGGGATGACTTCTGGGGGTAAAGGAGGCCGGTTCGTACAGCTACAGACCTTGCCATCTCCGGGTGCCGATTTTATATAAATGATCTTAAACCTCCTGCAGGATTAAGGGCCTTTCTAGTCCTGCATAGAGATAGCTTTAGCTTTGCCTTTACCCGAGAGAAATAGATCATGTCGAGAAGGTTTTACTGCAGCCAGCATGGAAGCGATCCGTCGGCAAAATTTGTTTGTAAATGAATCGCAGCTTAAGGCAATAGCGAAATATAAAGGATAAATATTGCCTTGAAGTGGGGGGGGGGGGTCACATCTTCGTCAAATGTTGAATCAGAGGCTATTAAAAATCACGTGAACTGTTAGAAAAATATAACTACAGAACGATAACAAAACTCAGGAATGATGCCGTGGGGAATATAGCCTGAAGGTAACAAATTTGAAAATACATGGCTCTCGAATAATGGCGCTCCGTGCACCAAGAAGGAGGGAGGGATCTGAAGGTACTATATGAACATATGCTCCATTTCATAAACTTCCTTTTGCATCCAACTATTGTGATGTTAATATTGTACTTTTAACAGCTCTATGCAGAGTGTCCAACCTTTCATTTGGCGACGCAGAAAGTCACATTTATCAAGTGGGGGGGGGGGGGGGACAGGTGGGGGGGTATCAAAAAATGTTGGAAAAGCCTCAGAAATTTGTGGGGGGCAAAAGCGGGCTG
>Ga0131853_10011852_pt1 | contig 15950 bp, 14 predicted proteins | sample TergutLab28metaG_FD_92764 | JGI IMG/M metagenome (GOLD analysis project Ga0131853, IMG submission 92764) | Labiotermes labralis P1 segment gut microbial communities from Petit-Saut dam, French Guiana - Lab288 P1 (version 2) (version 2) | ecosystem: Host-associated > Arthropoda: Insects >...
CACACAACTTACACAATACGACATGCTGCCACAGCACCAAGTTAATGTAAGGAAATTAATCAGTGAGTGTTTTTAAAAACGTGACTTTAGCAAGGAACAGTTTGGCTCCCTGAAGATGATCTTAGGATCGAAACATGTTGGAGCGATTTTAAATGTTTTAATGTAAAGAATTTATGCATGTGCATTGGTTGGTGTGCTGATTAAATGACACTACGAAATGCACTGTGCAACGACAAAGATGTTTGTATTAATTGTTTTAGGTCGCGATGGTGGAACTACAGATCAACGAACCAACGAATGTCCCCGAGTGGCTGTTTGTCATGTTTTCTGTATGCACCACGGTTCTCGTGGCGGTACATATCTTCGCGTTAATGATCAGCACATACTTGCTGCCAAATATCGACGCCATCAGTAAACTACAAGTCCACGAACTCGTCGGCCAATCGCCTCACGAAAGGATGCGTGGGTTTATAGAACTGGCGTGGGCATTCTCTACAGTACTAGGACTGTTCCTCTTCCTGGTAGAAGTGGCCATCTTGTGCTGGGTGAAATTTTGGGATTATTCCTTTACAGCAGCTTGGGCAGCGACAATAATAGTGATTCCTGTCTTGATAGTGTTTGTTGCATTCGCTGTTCATTTCTATCACAGTCTGGTAGTCTACAAATGCGAAGCTACTGTTACAGACCTCCAGCAGCTGGAAGAAATGAAGAAACAGTTGGATGATGTGGATTGCAGTCCAGTCTGACGTCAGAGCGGACAGGTATCGGGTAACTGACGATGAGAAGCTTGAGGCATGTGCAGATTGTGGGACATACATGTCATACATCGTGTGATATAAATTAACAGAAATCTATATACTAATTAATAATATGTTATGTATTACAGCGTTCACGTTGAGGCTGGCAGAGTACCAGTTGTAATTAAATAAAGCATTCCAAAATATTAATGTACAATTTAGACCTATTAAGTACAAAAATCAGATTGGTTGTTTGCGGCACTGCGTTACAAACCGGAAGGTCACGACTTCTATTCCCGATGGTGTCATTTGAATTTTTTATTAACTGTAAAACATACCACAACACAAACAACAGTACTTATTTAAGCAAATATACACGTACATGACTTGGGCAATTTAATTTTTCCTTCTTCTTCACATCAATTCGTATTACTTTAAAGACATTATGCCGGCCATTGAAACCTTATAAATTAGATATGATGGATAAACTTTCCTTTTTACTACAATCAGATAATTACCTTTCAGTTATAACCGATAAAATTAAATAATTGAAATGAGTGAAGTAGTTAAAGTAATGATATTAAATTAAACATCAAATTATACTTCGTGTACTTCACTTCAGTTTTTCTAAGTTTAGAATATTATTGATTGAAAACGCAGCAAACACAAACTTCACGTCAGCTGTATTTACATGTATTCATACTGTGGTCTTTGCCTTTTCTTTGCTGTAACCTGTGCTAATGGGTATCGGCAAATTTCAGGTACTTTTGTCGTCGTCGTTGTTGTTGTTGTTGTTGAAAAAATAAGCTACCTTCCTACCAGCGGTGAAAGACAACAAGTGTACACCTATATCTTTCCTTCCTGTTTTCACTTCCTGAACTCCTGCTGGTGTTCTATAATCAGTGTGTACTGGTAAATATTCCTCTCATGTTATGCGAGAATTCCCTAATTAGAGTTAGGAGGGTGTAAGTACGTCAAAACACAACTGTCTTTGTATCTGTTTTATTAGGCTGACGACATGTTTCGGCCACTGTTGGCCATTCTCAGGTCACAAAATGTATAGTTAGGAGAAAACTATACAGTGCAAGAGCATTAGTTGCGGTACATATTCTGAACTTTCAAAGAGATCTCGTTCTTATGCGGTTTATCCGTATTGAACTAATGACATCTTCGACTAGCAAAGTGGATAGAGGTAGAGTACATGTACATGCTGTACGTGATGTCCTCTAAGCAAAGTGCCCTAGTTAGAGTATTTTTTTGGGCGAGCTTGTCGCAGCTGACAATTTTAGTGCGTTACCTTCCCAAGGTCCTGTGATTAATACCGGATTTCGTAAGCAATATTAATATCTATATAACATATGTTTATAAGACAAGAGTAATAGTGAAAATACAAACAGAACTTGAATAAGTAAGCTGCATGAATATGTGAAGAACAAGTCCAGTCCTACAAATAACTGGGATCAACTGTAAATAGTGATAACTCAATAGAAGAAGAGATCCAATACAGAATAACACTTGGAAATAGGGCATATTATGCAAACGAATTTCTTTTTAAAAGTAGACTGGTCTCCAAGAAATCAAAATTGAAACAGTACTGGAGTATTATAAGACCGACAGTAACGGATGGCTGTGACGTGTAGGTCTTGAAAGGAACCATAAAAAGCAAGTTAATGGTATTTGAAAGGAAAGTGTTAAGAAAGATCCTTGGTCTCACAAAAGAAAGAGATGGTACATGGAGAATCAAAACAAAAGATGAATTAGAAGAATTAATAAGACATAAGAATATAATAAATCACATAAAAGCACAATGATTAAGCTGGTTTGGGCATTTACATCGAATGGCGGAGAGAGGGAATGGCAAAAAAGTATATAGGTGGAAACCGATGCCAATACGACCACAAGGAAGACCAAAGAACAGATGGGAAGATGACATAAGGAATGGCACGAAGAAATTGAAAATTAAGAATTGGATTAGCTGTATCCAGGATCGTAATAAGTGGAAATTGTATGTGGAGAAGGTCAAAACATTCAAAGATTGAAATTGTAGCGCCTGAAGAAGAAGAAGAAGAAGAAGAAGAAGAAGAAGAAGAAGAAGAAGAAGAAGTATGCTTATGCTATGACAACAATCAGTCACAAGAGTCCACCCCGATTTCTTCAACAGGTAAACGCAAAGAGTAACGACAGAAAAACATGGTCTTAGTATTTATGCATGCTGAGACTCTGAAATAAAAGATTGCAAATAGTCGCACTTACTTGTTAGGCAAAGTTGCATTTTTCAGTTCCGCTGTAACTGAGCACCAAAACATAAAGACGTATACAGAGATGAAGATATAACGCTTTTTGAATCATAGAACTCAGCACTGGGCACGGTTGAAGGTTAAGTTTCCACTCTTCTTCTACCAGGCTTCCGATGCGAATAGTTAAATATGGCGGGAGGCAGCCTTCCACCGCACTATCAGCGGCCAGTCACTTTATATCTCGACACGCATTACTAAGTTCCACCTGTGACACAGTCAAATGTGGTCACAAGCGACAATCGCGAAGGTTGTTACGTACTGAGGTTTCATAAACACAAACATTTTTATTTTTCAGATTGAGACATTTTGTAGTCTAGTACGATATAAAATCTGATTGAACAATAATTCCCTAAAGCCTGTGACACAGTTAAAATACCCACAACAATTATTGCAGCAGATTTTGAAGACAAAATTTTTACTCGTTAATCCCAGAACTCATTTTTCGCTATACAAGTTGACGAGTTTACTGATATAACAGTTTACAGATATAATAAATTAAGCCCATTTACGTTGTCCCGTTACATATGAATTTGATTTAAAAAATCAACGAGGATTTCTAATTCTGCAAACCTCTTTCGACACCTTATACTTGTCAAACCTTTTTTGATGATTTTCGCACAAGCAAGGAAGAGACAGGAGAAATTCATAGGTCCGACTACTGATGAAACTAGGGCTGTGTCAAGGAAATGAAAAGACTGCCAACCTTAGTCAAAGCATTTGTTCGTCTAGTGGTTAGCAATCGATGCTGCATTCACAGACAGGCTGATGCTACCATCACCAGAACTTCAGAGTACTTTGAATTAGGTAAATCTTTTTATGAAACTAGGGCTGTGTCAGGGAAATGAAAAGACTGCCAACCTTAGTCAAAGCATTTGTTCGTCTAGCGGTTAGCAATCGATGCTGCATTCACAGACAGGCTGATGCTACCATCACAACCCTCGTGGGCCTAGACATTATCGTTTAAGAGGTTTCACGGTCACGCTCAGACACACCACATTCGGTAGGTCTTCTCTGGACGAGTGATAGGCCCGCCGCAGAGACCTCTACCTGACAACACACAACAGTCACAACAGACAGACATACGTGCCCCTGGCGGAATTCTGACCCGCAGTCCCAGCAAGCGAGTGGCCACAGACCTACGCCTTAGATCGCACGGCCACTGGGATCGGTGTACCTTTATAATACCTGCAATAAATGCACGAACCTTCATTCTTACATTCCCCTTATTCTAAACTTAAAATTTTGTTTGCAATAATAATAATAATAATAATAATTATTATTATTATTATTATTATTAACTGCAATTGGTTTGTCACTCGGTGGCAGTGGTTATTTTACATGTATACAAAATATGAAATTGGTTACTACTAGATTTAAGTCGGGAGGGCTACATGAGAAGCATGTAGTTGCAACTTGGAATCTTGGGAACCGTCTCAGCATTTGCTTATAGACACAGGGAAAGAAAAACCTGTGTCGAGGTGGCCGGTCGCAGGACCTTCCGAATACTGACTTCTAGCCAGCAGTCCGGCATCTGAAGTAAAAACAGCAATACATACACAGTACAACAAATACACATAAGATGACAACAGTACACACAAGACAATTACAACAATACACACAAGACAACTACAACAATACCTACAAGACAACTACAACAATACACACAAGAAAACTACAACAATACACGCAAGACACCCTACAATACAACATGTACAAACGGTAAACAACACCACGGTAAGACAGTACTCTATATAGTTTCCAGTATTTTTTCCCACTCGTATTGTACTGTACTGTACTTTATTGTACTCACGCTTTCACCCCAACCTCACCCTTTTACCTTTTATGTATTTAGATACATGTGATGATGGCCAAACAAGCCGGAACATTTAGTATAGTAAAATCACAATATACAAGTGTTGTAATTTTGAGGTGCGCCATCCCGCTGTGTGTTTAAACTATAAGGTGAGGTAAATTCAGTCAAAAACACAACTATGAATATATGGCTAAATGATGGTGTTTATTAGCAATAGAAATCTACATGTTTCGGCCTATAGCGGCCATCATCAGGTTTTGGAAACTTTCTTGCTATAAGTCATATATAATGTACAATATATAACATATAAAATGTTATATATATATAATACATAATATATAGTATATAATATATAATGTTATATATAATATTATATATGACTCTTATAGCAAGAAAGTTGTCAAAATCTGACGATGGGCGCTGTAGGCCGAAACATGTAGTTTTCTATTGCTAATAAACACCATCAATCAGCCATATATTCATAGTTGTGTATTGACTGAATTTACCTCACCTTACAAGTGTTGTAATTGGCTGTATTTCTTATTAATTTTAGTTTACGCACCACTGCGTGCAGCAACGTGCTAACAAAATAAATGCCATCAGCATGGTGCCTGGCGGGCGAGTTGCATGGTTTGGTCGTCACTTCTAAAAGGCTGAATGTTGTTGTGTTGCTTGAGGTGAGGGCATTCCTTTCATATACCAGACGCACTGTACAGTCATTTGAAAAGAACAGAAGAGAACTTGTGCGCCTGCTTTCCGGACTTCGACCTTTACGTGTAACATCAAATAATATGATGATAATGCATCTCAGGACACGGAAAAGGAGGACACAAAAATACAAGACAGGTAAACAGACTATTTAATGACTAAGCTATTGGTACAGAAGAAGCTGAATTAATGCACGGCGCAATCTGCTGCATAAAGCCTGCGCTGGTAGATGTTGTCAATACCCAAAGCAGTAATTATTATTCAAAAACGTATCTGTGCATATGCAAAAATGTAAATGTTTTGTGAATACGTACAACCGCTCTGACACGAACAGGCCCGTCCTTCATCGGAAAGGACGTCCTGCGATGGCAAATTAAAATGCAGCGCCTTATGGCCATGATTATGACGTCATAGTCTTCACATAAAGACTGAAAGATGTCAGTCGTAAATGGCTTGGACGCGAGTCCTCTGCTCAGGGTATATACAGTACCGGACGAGGGTTAGTTAAGGAAGGAACATGGACTGAGGGAGTTCGAGAAGTGAGTGTTGTGAGGAGGATATTTGGACTTAACAAAGACGAGGTAAGAATGGAGTGGAGCAGAATGCATAACGAGAAGCTTTATGATCTGTTTTAATCACAAAATGTGGCACGCATGAAGGAGAGGATAGGTGTATACAGGATTTTGGTGCGGAGACGTGGGGGTAAAAGACCACTTGGAAGGCCGATGGGTAGATGGGAGAATAATATTAAGATTAACCTTCAGGAAGGGTGATGGGGGGGGGGTGCATGGACTGGATTGATCTGACTCAGGATAGGGACAGGTGGCGGGCTGTTGTGAATGCGGCAATGAACCTTCAGGGTCCATAAAATGTGGGGAATTTCTTGACTTATTGAGAACCGGTTAGCTTCTCAGGAAGGACGTGCAGTGAGTGAGGGATTTTATTCTTCCTGCTTTTCCCGGGGCAGTTCCAGTCTGGTGGGTTTGACAAGAGCTCTATCTGTGCGGAACGGCGGAAACCAAGAAAGGTGTGACCGATTTCAGTAGACAGGGGACCCAGCTACAACAGAGACATACAATACCGTCAAAACTAAAATGGCCACAACACCTGCAGAAGATCAAACAAAAGTGTGAAGCACAATATAGCACCACAACTCGAAATTAGGCGCGTTCACAGTTACGCAAGTCGCACATTAGCTTCACATCCGCCCGTCCGTCCGTGTTTCTGTATCAGCGCGGCTTCCACTGGACGGATTTCCGCGAAATGTCATATTTTGGACTTGGCACGAAAATCTGTCGACAGACTCCAAATTTGGTTAAAATCGGACAAAAAGTTTACATGTAGACGTTTTTATATTGTTGACAGAAAACACGTAACTCAGTAATAGACACAGAACGCACTGTTGCTTTTCCACTGCAAAATGGTCAAACGAATGTTACGTTATACGTACTGTACATTGCCTGTCTTCTTGCAATGCGAAACACCGTTGGGACTGACACATTTTCTTTTCCTTTCTTCCCTTTTCCAGATACCACTAGCGACCAGAATTATGATTACGCTAACAGCAGGAAAACAAATTAACAGCTATATTAAATACAGTTACAGAGAAACACCAACGTCAGTCTTCTCCAAATAACTTATACGGATTCTTATAACTGTAAATTATTTTACAGACTAATGCACAGTCTCTTTCATTCGTACAGGCAGTGCAAGAACGAGTATCGGTTTTCTGTAAAAGCGAATAAGGCATCACGTTTGAAACGTGATGGCACACGCGCAGAAACCAGATTTGGTCTTTCAGCGAAAAGGACGAGTCCATTTAAATTGGTGCCGGGGGGGGAGGGTGTCAGTTCAGTCGACTACTGGCAGCCGAGGTGTGCTCATCAGCGGTACTAATGCTGGATACACCATGTTCTGAGGTAGAGTGCAAGACTACTGGCTACCCACTCCACTCGCATGCTTCCCCTTCACTTCCCCTACCGTGCGTCACGTGTGCCATCAGGTTTCAACTGAGCTTTGTTTTCACTACCCTGGCATTTTCTTAGAGTCCGAGGGTAGTTATGAAAAATCTGTCAGTATAGTGACTAGGCTATGAGCAACCGCGAGAGCGTGGTTCGATTCTTAGCAGGATCAAGATTTCCCTTCAAAGCATCCAGACCAATTCTGGGGACTCTACAGCCTCCTATTACATCGGTACAAGGGGCTCCTTCTCCAAGGGTAAGGTAGCCAGCGCATGGAGCTGACCAATCACTTCCATCTCATGTCAAGGTTAAGAATTAGTGAAACTGCACAACTCACCCATATGCCTTCATGGCGTGCACATAAACTGCATTATTACCTTTTCACAGCAGCAAACCTTACTCATGTTTCAAACCAGAAACCTCTAACATGTGAGTCACACACTGTGTCAATATTTTCAGTAGACACAACACTCAGCTGCTCCACTATCAGTGGACCTGCAAATGTCCTACATCTTTCACACAAACATTGCTCTTTTCAACCAGTTACTGAAGACTGAGGAGTTTGCAGTTGATCTTGACATAGGTCTGTGCTGGGAAAAGCCTACTGCTCTTGTTTGTGGCCAGTTCCATTTAAAAATAAACTAGGCCCAAGTGGGAGTGTTTTGTGCAAGTGAGGTTTTTTTTTTTCTGTAGTACTGTATGTGATTTGAGATATGCATACATTTTATTTCAGGATTGTTGTTACAGAAATACCTAAGAAACTGCGACCAGTAGAATGTCTATGCAGTGATATGAGATTCATATTTTTGACAGGATCTCTCTACATCGTTGCTAGTGTTCAGGGACACTGTGCTCTATCCACAATGTGCAGCTCAACTGCATTCGCTTGAGTAATGGATCAAACTTTCAGACTCACGCACACAGAACTTGAATTCTAGAAATGGCTGTCAGAACTGTACTTAGTCAAATGCAATACAGATTTCACTCATTATTGCTGTAATAAAGGTTAACACCTGGAAGCAAGAAACAACCCTGTGGTGGATAACCACTTACTACATGGCAGAATAGCGGATTGTATGCTATTCTGTCAATTCATTTCTTTCCTATAATTTTTTTAAGATGTCATCAAATCGCTGCTTTATCAAATATAGCCCAAAGTTAGCAGTAAAGGACTTAATGCATTTATTCTCTTCCTGGATATATCTGTAATTACTGGCTAGCCTTCTTTTCAAGCCAGGTCTAGAGATACATATATTTCTGCTACTTGAATAAAGAGAGACCAACTTGATGTCACTTGCTTTTTTATTTCATTATTTAATGCTCATCATGTTTCGGATGTTAATACATCCATCCTCAGGAGCTCGCGACTTATTTGATGAGTTATTTCATGGGTTGTATTGCTCTGGTTCGATGTGTGTTGGTGTTACCACACCACCCCAGCCAAACCACACCGTAACACCAACATACATCGAACCAGAGCAATACAACCCATGAAATAAATCAACAAATAAGTCGCAAGCTCCTGAGGATGGATGTATTAACATCTGAAACATGTTAAGCATTAAATAATGAAATAAGAAAGCAAGTGACATCAAGTTGGTCTCTCTTTATTCAAATATCAAAATGATGCAAGGTCCAATAAACATAAGATATATTTCTGCCTTTGTACTTCCATAGCATTCCACTTTACTATTGACAATCCATCCTTGCCTTGCACATTTCTGAGTATGCAAGGTCTATTCTTTTGTTTGCTCATCCAAGGAGCAAATTTTGGTCCCTTTAAAATTCCATGACTCTCTCTCTTTTATTGAAGTCATAAACTTTGTACTTCCCAGTATGGTATGTTCCATCTTTCGTCCATTACTTATGTGCATTAAATTCATTAAAAAGACCAAAATATGCACTTATATTTATGAATGTCATTCTATTACACAGTAATTACCAACATGTTTCAGCCACTCATGTGGCCAACTGCATGGTGATGAGAACAAGAATACCAATACAGTTATAATGTTCTGCGTAGTTCACTGTGCAGTCTGTATCATCATTCACCAACCTGTACCATAATTCACACATGCAGCTTTTCTGTACATCATTCCACAGAACTACACTCCAGACTTTTTTTAACCTCTAATATTTTACACTCATTGATATTTTAATATTCAACCTTGAATTTTAACAAAAAACTATATGATTTTTAACTGTGGTATGATTTTGACACACTATAACCTTTTTAATGAATTCTATGCATTTGCACTTCTCACAATTTGCCCTAAACATGCAGCATGATCAATTGGATCATCTAGGCATGATTACAAGAACACTTAAAAATATGTTACAGGCTATTTTTAATCTGTAATGTGTTGTGCATTGTGCCAGCATGCTTTCCCCTAAGCAGTGAAATATTAGTTCACAAGTTGCACAACAGCTGGGATAGTGTAGTCACTATTTTGAAAAGTTATGGTCTGGTGACAGAACATTCATGGCTCAATGCCCAGTATGGGCAACAGATTTTTCTCCTTTCTATAGCACTCAGAGTGGCTATAGGGTCCATACAGTATCTATGTCAATATTGAAGGCTCTTGCCCTGGGGATGAAGTGGCCATGGCATAAAGGTGACCATGCATCTCCATCTTGTGCCTAGCTTCATCTGCGTGTACCTATACTTCTATTCCCTTCACATGCCTTCAGATCAGTCACAGGAACAACTTTAAACGGAAAATATACGCTCTAATTTCCTGTCAGTCACACAGAACTTCACTCCCTCAGTAACCCACCTCTGCCTGCATCATCACAAAGAGGCTGTTATCCATCTGTAGTGAACAGGCAGGCGTACACCTCACAGTTGTGTTTGGCTCTGAAACTTTGTTTGGGATGTTACTACAAGAAATCTTGCTTTAATATGTTTCTCACCGTAATCCATTAAGGACGTGACGTTAAGGTCGGTACGTGGTGCGCTGGGAACACTGGGCCTTTACTTGTGGCATATTTTAAAGGATAAAACACAAAGTAATAATCTTCACACTGAAGATGATCTGAAAAAACAATACCAATCAGAAAGTCAAGAGTCTTCTGTGTCACCAGTAGCCCTTCAATGTGAAATGAATGTGTCTGCAAGAAATGATGAATGTATGCAAGGCACGGGAAAGAACGTCCAGTATCTTCTTTGAATACATGCAATAATTATAAATCTAATGTAAACTGCAATACATTGAACTGTAACAGGTGGACTCAGAACTTTCACTACACTGTAATAGCAGTGATCTATGTGTTCCCTGCTGGTATATGAAGTGACAAATAACACTTGCCAGATAACGGATACTGTATTTACAGCTTTCTACAAATAACACAAGTATTATCTATATTAGTTAGGTATGTGACAAGGGTAGCATTTGCACCATTAAATTTTTAAATATTGCTACTCTCAAAGCACTTACCTTTAGGCACAGTTGAGAACTTCTAATGTAAACAATGTCTCATAGGAAATGTGGGATTCATGCTTTCTGGTAGCTCAAACAAACACAATAGTGCTCTCTAGTGGCCAAAATATGCAAAGTAACTTCCAATTATATTTTTGCTAGTATCCTTCCATGAGTGTCCAAGTCAGTCTCTTTTTGCAAATATTTAACAGGATTGAAATTTAGACATTCCAAGGGAAATTCATAATACATAGTATGAAAAGGGAAAGATGGCAAGGAAAAAGGGGTTCAGTCAGAGAAGCCTGTGAAGCAATGAAACAAATCAACCTCAGGGCACAAACTGATCTTTTACACAAGGAATCTCCTGCATAATGTGGAAGATGCAATGCCAATGAAAACATGGATAACCCCAAAGTCTTCTATTCCCGCAAGGTCCTTTTCCGGAATCTATGGATAGCAGTACAAATATGCAATAAAGCAGGGGTACACAAATATTGGGCACCTAATTTTTTGTGGGTCGTCAGTATGGAACGTGCTTCACGTAACTTTTCTCGCACCTAGAACTCTGAGGTGGCTCCTTGACTTTTGGAAAAAATTTGTGGACCCCTGTAATAAATGATTACATTTCCATCTATCAGAAACATGTGGCCTACTGCCATTATTTCATACCTATAAGATACAGGCCTCACTCTTATATACACAAATGAAGGTAGAGTAAACAATGTCACAGATTGTTAAACACAGTGGATGCAACAAATAACTACACTTGCGACATGGTCACTATTTATAAAACTTCTTGTACTTTGTTCCCAGAACATTTTCAGTTCTCCTGTCATTACAATTGCAAGTCTGACTTTGGTACAAACGATGTAACAAGCGACTAAAAACAACACTCAGCACAAGTCCAAGTCCCAGCAGAGCATTTTGATCCTCTTACACAAACAATCTCATCGAGTCTGCCAGTAAAGTCACGTAAAAGTTCTCAGCAAAAATGTGAAAACTTTCTTGCATTTTGGAATAACCATGAACTGCTAACTAAAAGATTATAAAAGCCATTAACTGAAATACTTGATTAAAAAAACAATGTTCCTTTAAATATAAGAATCTTATAAAAAAAAGTCAAGCCTCCAAATTACTAGTTGTGTGACTAGGGATTAAAAAAAAAACACACACACAATTGGTAAACCAACGTAGAGAGTACTTAAACGGACACATATACACATCACGTCGAATAAACAGCACGTTTATCTGTAAATAATAAATAATATCACCTTCCACTGCAAACTAATTTTAACATCACAAATACACAAATCTTGTTCTTTGTTCAACCTATGCCATATACACAGGTTAAATGAAGCAAGCAGATGTCTTCACTTCATTCGATGATGACCTTGAAAAATTATCTGCTAACATCACAGTATTCAAATGTCTTGATACACATAACAAATGCTTACACATTTATGAATAAAATGTACATATGCCATCAAGGACAACAATGAATTGTGTTGTGCTGATATCACTGACAGCTTATCAAAACAAAACAAACATTCACACAAAACACTGACAACTATCATAGAAACTGACCAAAGAAGAGGTATTTTAACATAAATTTCTGTTCCAGCACTTACAGTTATTGGATTGTTGATACATAGCTTGTAATGCATTCTAACAATCGACATGTAACAATTACATTAGTAAAGAAATCTGTACACGGCAACAAAGTATATATTAGATCAGCCCTCTTTTGAGATATTAAGCAGTGCAGAATGGTAGTTTTTTACAGACGTTTTGGGACAACGTATTGGTCCGATCTTGAGCCTTGTGTCAAGTAGTCCAAGAAGGATGCTGGGAACACTTGGATACGCAGTTTATATAGAGAATGGTGGGGGAGGTGACTGTTTCTCAGGGAACCAATCACTGAACTGCTTGACCCTTGCAGATGGGACTGATAGGTCTTCACAAAATGTCAGTAAGAAACTACTATTCTAAGCCATGCAAAGTCCCAGTAAGAGCGCATATCTCATTTACATAGCGGTGGAAGCCAAAAATCACACACAGCATACATTAGTTCTTCCTCTCTTCTTCATCCCCTGCCCTAAAAGAAACTGGTCATAAAGAGTTTCAAAGGCAGATGCTTAAGAGTTTTTATATATATATATAAGGGGGATTTTAAAGTTACAGGTTACTATGTGACTGCAGTTCCAGATTACTCTCACCTTGCATATGACTTTATTAAACCATGTGATTGTCATATGATGCCATTAAGCATGGCATCTGGCTTCATTCATGGTGTGTGACTGCTGAAGGGCTAAATCAGACATGGACACACAATGTACTTGCCATTGGTTGCAGTGTACTGGTCATTTAATGCCCATACCCGTACCAGTTCCAGCAACTGCCAAACTGTAGCCCATGAAGCATTTCCTTGGGCTATTCCAATGACAAATTCTGATTTTACAGAATTCTTCAGTGTGCGATTTTCACCACCTTAAGAGGTTCCATTTTATAGTGTCAAATCCAGACTTAATCCTTTCTGGCCTAATAGTTACTTGGAGTACCGCCAGGACAAAGGGACACAGCAGTCGGTACAGTAATTAGGCTACAAGGTGGTTGATCTAGGGTTTGAATATCACCACGGGCAAGAGATTTATCTTGTCTCAAAATGTCCAGATGGGCTCCGTCACCCACCCCCATCCTCCTATTCAACAGGTACTAGGGGCTCATTCCTGGGAGTAAAGTGACATAAGTGTGAGGATGAACACTCACATTTAGTGCCAAGGTTAAGAAGAAGAGGAGATGTATCTTTACTCCCTCTATACACTTTAATGGTGTGTACAGGCAAAATTTTATCTTTACCACCAGGTTAAACATTCAAAAATTCTATGTTCTGCCCACACAGTGCACTCTTTATATGTGTTTTGTATGGACCTCAGAATAAACAGCAATTATTTCCCTGTACATCATTAACTGATTGGTTTTATCTTTGAGCAAATCTGTTCACTGTGCAGTACGAGCCGAATCATTCAACTCATTCTTCAAAGGGTTAAGTATACTACAAGACACTCTTACAGGCCATCCATTAAACTTCATGCCCAGATGCTGATCACTCTCTTTCAAGAACATAAGACACCTTGCTTTCTTCTTTTGTATGAAAATGATGCTAAGAAACAAAGATGCACGACTAGTAATGGAATAAAAAAATTCTGAATGAGTGAATGATCTTACGCTTTACAATAAACTGAAAATGTGTTACACACGGGCACATGTCAAAATTACAATTACAGTTATGTAGAATTTCTTCCATTCCAATTTCATTCTCAGTCCCTGAAACAAAATGAACACATGAACAAAAATAAATGAATAAATAAAATTATGGTTCCCACAGGTATCATTTGTGGCTCTCCCTGCATACTGGGAGCAGCAGCAGCAGCTTTTGGACATGGGGTGGGGGCGAATACCACCTGAATGTTCGACACTGGGAAAACCTCTGCCCCCAAAAACTTTGTAAATTATGCATAAAAGTATAATGATCAATAACAGACATCAGGGAATGGAAAATTATTTCTTCCAGTATCAAAATTTCTTCCCAGTCTGTACCTAAAGGCTTATCATCACTTATCAAAAATGGAATTTAATAAAAAAAAAAAGGATGATAACTTTCAGTGCCAGTACAAGTGAGCACATGTACACAACAGCAGCTGTCAGGACCTAGCAAGAAGGCAAATCTGCTAACTGGTATGAATACTGTTAAAAAGGGTCATGATTTTTATGGAATTCAAACGTCTTTTGTCTTTCTTGACTGCACAACCCCCATACCCCCCTTCCAATCATAGAGTTCTGCCACCCCAGTCACATCAAAGTTTCCTGCCATCTGCTCCACAGGCAATTCAGGACCAACTTGTATCTGGTGTTCAGATTCCAAGAAATATATCCAATCTGGACTAGAACACATCAGCAGTTCACAACTATTACCATCCGTACAAATAAGATACAATCTAAAATAATCTGCACAATGAAAACAACACAAAATTAATGCCAATACACAACTTAAGTGTATTGTTCATTTAGCCTACCTTTGTTAACACACAAACATGCATGTACACTCATAAAATTATGATTATGTAATACTGCAATGAGTATTATGACGCCACATACTCTTTTATCCAAACCATGGATTAAACTGGGTATTATACATTTATTTTAGCTTTGGAAGGGGGTTAGAAGTAATAAAATATCAGTTCCCTCTCAAGTTTCGCCAGTGATATCAGCATATGCATATGGGTTTGAATTGACATTTTCCTATGGACTGAACTCTTGCGTCCCTGGACTGGAGTTCATCGAATGATCAACTTAATGAATGACGTGGTTGGAACTGATGTAATTTCTCACAGAAACTCTCCTTACTACAACTAAGTCGGTGTTCTTACAAATGCAGTTCAGGCAAGCTGAGAGAAGAATGTGTATATTCAGCTTGTTCATCACTGAACACAATGTCAACAACAATGATAATAATAATAATAAAAACAAATATACAGAACACCATTTGTCTGCTCATTCATTCTGATCACTTAAACACAACCGATGCCGCAACAGCTTCACTGGTGAGGGATGAAACATGGAAAATGAGAAGTGAGGATGCGCCTTGTCAGACTTCCAAATGTTTTGATGGAGGATGGATAATGAACGGTTCGCTCCACATTCGTCTTAAGTCACCCTGAAATCATATAGAGAATGAGATGGATAGATCCTGGACAATTGCATTAAGTATGCCAAGAATGAAGCAAATGGAATTTGCCACGGATCATAATTTAATACATCATTTACAGACACACAGCACACTAAGAGTTGAACGGTGAAGGTGGTGATGATGACATTAAACACTGTTAACTATTAATGTAGTTGTTATTAAAATTCTGATGAGTCTGTTGGGGAAGCCCCCCCCCCCCCCCCCTGTTTCTCAAATTCACCCAGCTAGAGAAAAAAAAAGAATTTCTGTTACACCCATTCATTTTTTC
>Ga0131853_10011853_pt1 | contig 15949 bp, 11 predicted proteins | sample TergutLab28metaG_FD_92764 | JGI IMG/M metagenome (GOLD analysis project Ga0131853, IMG submission 92764) | Labiotermes labralis P1 segment gut microbial communities from Petit-Saut dam, French Guiana - Lab288 P1 (version 2) (version 2) | ecosystem: Host-associated > Arthropoda: Insects >...
GCCCTCTGGGACTATCCACGTCCGGTACATAGACTGTCAGCCAACCTCTTATTGTAGCGTTCGTTTTAAGCAGGTTGAACCTCGCGTTCTCGTAACCAAGCAGATTGAATAGGCAATAGGTAAAAAGTTGGCCGCCGATTGCAAATTCAATTTATTGGAGGTTTTTTGATGAACGCAGTAGGAATCGACGTATCAAAAGGGACAAGCACGGTGGCAATCATGCGCCCCTTCGGAGAAGTCGTGGCTTCACCATTTGAAGTCAAGCACACCGGCAGCGAACTGAGCAAACTGGCGGAAATGCTCAGAGTGCTTGACGGTGAAACCAAAGTTGTCATGGAGTGCACCGGCGCGTACCATTTACCCATCGCTTACGCGCTAAATGAAGCGGAGCTGTTTGTCAGCACAGTCAACCCAATCATCACCCACAACTATGATAATAATTCCATCCGAAAAGCAAGAAACGACAAATCGGATGCAATTAAAATCGCTAACTACGCTATAACCAACTGGCTGAAACTGACTAAATATATCCCGGAAGAAGACGTCCGGCATATGTTAAAAACCTACAGCCGTCAATACAGCAAGTACAAGAAAATCAATGCCATGCTAAAGAACAACCTCATCTCATTGCTAGACAGCACCTTCCCCGGCGTAAATGAGTTGTTTTCCTCGCCGCCGCGCAAACGTGACGGGCACGAGAAATGGGTTGACTTCGTTGCGAATTTTTGGCATTGCAAATGCGTTTGCACCCTTTCTCAAAAGGTTTTCACCCAACGCTACCGCAAGTGGTGCAAGCGCACCGGTTACAATTTCAGCCAGTCCAAGGCGGAAGATGTCTATATCGAATCTCTCGGCCATGTTTGCGTCATACCCATGAACGAGACGACCAAGCTGTTAATTACACAGGCGGCTTCGCAAATCAACGCCATTTCCGAAACAATTGAGACCTTGGCCTGCGAGATGAAAGTCCTCGCTGCATCGTTACCGGAATATCCTGTAGTGATGGAGTTTTTCGGCGTTGGCGATATTCTCGGCCCGCAACTTATTGCCGAAATCGGAGACATTTACCGATACTTCAAAAAATCATCGCTAGTACGTTTCGCGGGGCTTGAACCTGTCGAAAATCAGTCTGGCAAGTTTCGTGGGAAGGAATCCATTTCTAAACAAGGCTCATCTCATTTGCGAAAAACACTCTTCCAAGTGATGGACTGCCTGTTGAAACAAGCACCCGCTGATGACCCCATTTTTCAATTTCTTGACCGCAAACGTGCCGAAGGCAAGCACTACTATAGCTACATGACCGCAAGCTCCGCTAAGTTTCTGCGGATTTATTACGCGCGTGTAAGGCAATATTTAGAAAGCTTAAAATCGGATACATAGACTGCCCTTTTCCTTATCTAGTATCTAAACAAAGCTGACGTGAAAATTTAGACTCGCGTCTGTCTGCTTTGCTGTTCCTATTTTCAAGACCCTATGTGCACAAAATTATTTCATTTTAGGACATGACTTTTATTAGCAGGTCTATGTAAAGGGGACGGCATATTGCCGCCCCCTTCGGTCAATCGGTTGCTTTATGGTTTAATGATGGTACAGCAGAAAAGCAAGTTGCTTTCGGCGCGGACTAGGCATAGTTGTTCGCGGACAATTGAGCGCCTGCCATGCCTTTGAGGAATACAATCGGGACAATATTGAATTAGTCGGCGGGGTAAATCCGCAGCCTGCCGTACAAGTTTGCAATCCCGTCTGCGGAAGCGGCCCGCGCGGAGCGGCGAAAACCACAACCACCCAACTATCGGTGTCGTAGACATACTCGTCTCCGACACGCCCACCGACTTCAACACGGTTTACTATCCTGTGCTCATGCGGCAAATCTTCCAATACCCGCGTGAAGATATGCGGCGCTTCTACTTCACGGAAACCAGCGGGAACCGTGCCAAATTCAAACCGGAAGCTGGTCACAAACTCATTAGTCCTCAGATTAAGGTCTGAGACTTCAAGCTCATGGCTTACAGTCGAGAGCATATTGTCCCGCCATACGCGATACTGTGAGTTTAGATTGGTCGAGTAGACCAGCCTGTACCTAACCCGGTCACTCCAAGTACCGGTAACAACGCGCTCCAATCGAACTTCTTCTGGCAAAATATCGCGCCAGAAAAAGTCATCAAGCGGAATGTTACTCTCATTGGCAATGCCCTCAAAGTCAAAGCGGATAACATCACCCGCCAACGCTTCTTCGTTCCCGTGTTTAGTGATAGTGACCTCTACATCCACAGGATGATTGAGCACCTCAAAGCGGATCAAGTCGCCGTGCATCCTAACATCGGCATAGAAAACACCGTCGTAAATCAAGTAGAAATCCGGGCTGGTGATCTCTCTAATGGCATATCTGCCAAGCGGTAAATCCCTGCTTGTGGCAACACCACGGCTGTCGGTGGTGATGGTGTCCACAACTTCAAGCCGCTCATTGGTAATTTCAAACACAGCACCTTCAAGCGTGTCCCCCTCTCTGTCGCCGGTTATGGAGTTCGCCGCTGCCGCCCGCTTTACAATCTGTATATTTCCTACCATAAGGCGGTTTTCGACCACAAGCTCTACAGTATAGTCCGGCCTTATGGTAACTTCGTGCGTCCGGTCATCCAACAGGTAACCCTCGGCAGCGCGAACCTCACGCACCCGATAACGACCGGGGGCAAGGTTGCGGCTGAACGAGATAACGCCGTCCCTGTTCGTGGTAAAGCGTCCGAGGATGTTGTTTCGCATATCCAGCAACTCAAACTCCACGCCATAGAGCGGTTGTCTTGTGTCCGCGTCCACCTTTATGATTCTCAATGAACCAAGCGGGGTATTCGGCCACTCAATGGTTGTAAGCTGTCCTGCCGTAAGCTCAACGCGGCGCACGGTGGTATCTAGGAGAAAGCCCGCAGGGGCGCGGGCCTCTTGTAGATAGTAAGTGCCGCTGGGAAGTTCGGTCAGGTTGATTACCCCGGTGGAATCGGTGGTAAAAGTGCCGATCTCACGTCTGCGATAATCAAATAGCCGGAACACCGCATCAGCCAGCGGCTCACGGGTTTCGGAGCAAATTTTGATAAGACGCAGATTTGCAAACGGCGTGTTGTAAAACTCCACAACATTTATCCTACCGCCCTCAATAAAGACATTGCGAGGGGTGGAATCAAGAATAAAGCCGGGTGCAGCCCGTACCTCAGTTATCACATGATGGCCGGGTGTGAGGTCTGGAATAAAGAACGTGCCATTTGTCCCGGTTGTAAATGTCCCAAGACTTCTCTGGTAGCTGCCGCGCAGTACGGTCACATCGAACATTGCGCCCTCAATAGGCCGCCTTGTTTCACTGCACAGCTTAATAAGCTGCAAACCGGGAATAGACACATTCCTAAACTCAAGCCTTGCAATCCTGCCCGCTTCAAGCTCTACGGTCTGCGGGGTCATATCGAGAATATATCCGTCAGGACTGCGGATTTCGTACACGATATACACGCCGGGAGGTAAATCGGTCAGGGTAATCAGCCCATCCGGCCCGGTTGTGTACTCCCCGATAAACCGTCCGTTGGCCTCAGTTATGCGGAACGTCGCACCCAGCAGCGGCCTGTTGTCATCAGCGTCAACCTTTGCAATTTGCAGGGTCGGGTAACGATGATTGACAAAAGTGACCAGCGCCGGTCTGCCCGCAAAAACCTCTACATTCTGCGGTGTGTTTGAGAGGATATAGCCCTGTGGTGAGCGCACCTCGGACACAATAAACCACCCCGGCTGCACATATGGGACGATTGCATATCCGGTGTGTAAAGACTGTACAGTCGCCACATGCTGGCCGTTCATTGTCGTGACGGTAAACTCCGCGCCCGCAAGCGGATTGCCCTGTGGGTCAACCTTGCGGATTAAAATGGGGGAGCGCGGAGTGTTGGTGACGATTAGCTCATACCTCTGCCCTGCGGCAATAGTCACTTCATGAACAGCCCTGTCTACAACGAATCCGGGCGGTGGGTCAATCTCGGTTACGCGAAAGCGCCCCGGCTCCACGTTCTCAATAATGATTAGGCCAAGTTCATTTGTGGTAAACTCGCCAATCAGACTGATTCCAACGTCAGTAATCCGCTCAACTCGGAATCGCGCTTGCGGCAGCGGGTTCCCGGTAGTGCTGCACACTTTGGATATAACCAGTGTGGGTTTTGCTTCATTGAGAACGGTTATCTCATGTCGCTCACCGGGGTTGAGATAAACTTGGTGCGGCGTATTGTCGAGAATATATCCATCCGGGGCGCGTGTCTCCACGATGGTAAACCATCCCGGAGCGAGGTTATCCGCAACGGCGATTCCTTCGGCGTTGGTGGTTATATCCCTGAAATAAGCGCCGTGATTCCACGAAATGCGGAACACAGCGCCGGGGAGCAGCCTGCCGGTGTGGGTATCGCGTTTGGTGATTTCAATGGATGGTGAGCGATAATTTAGCACCTCAACAGTGTTGTGCTCCCCCTCGCGGATTACAATGGTTCGCGGGGTATCGTCCAGCACAAAACCTGTCGGGCTGCGTACTTCGGTCAGAATCCATGTGCCGGGTTGAAGCCCGGTGACGGTCACTTCACCCCATTGGTTGGTGGTCACTTCTCTGTAGTTTAGCGAACCCTCCGGAGCCAGACGGAAAACTGCGCCTGCCAGAAGATGCCCGGTTATGGCGTCTCTTTTGACAATGCGCAGTGACGGTTCTCTATGGTTCTCTACGGTAATGGTGTGGGTTCGGTTTTCCCGCAACACGATTTCATGCCTGTACAGAGAACGCACAAAACCGGGAGGCGCTTGGGTTTCTTCTACCAGAAATGTGGTATTAAGATCAAGCATCGGCAAGTATGCCCTGCCGTTCGCGTCGGTGCGCAGGTCAAATGTTTGCCCAGTGCGCGTGTTTGTGATGCGAAATGCGGCATCAGCAAGCCTTGCGCCGTTGGCAGCGTCAACCTTGATGATTTCAAGACTTGGCATCCTGAAATTGCGAAACACAAGCGAGTAGGTCTGATTTTGTGCTGTGTTGTCAATCCAAATCGACTGCGGATTGTTCTCCGTGTCGATCAAAAATCCGTCCGGCGCTTGTATTTCTTCTACGATATAGTACCCTGTGGTAAGGTAGTGGGAGGGAATTATAATCATTCCGTTGGAATCGCTTATGAAGCTCCCCAACACCTGACCGCTGCCGCGTCTGACTTCAAAAACAGCGCCTTGTAGCGGCCTGCCATAGTTGTCCACTTTCAAAATGTTTAGCCCTTGTCGGCGGGTGTTATCGAATGTGAGACGCACCGTTTCATTCGACTGAATCGTTGTCGTCTGCGGCGGTGCGTCTGTGTTATGGGTATGCGGCGCTCTAATCTCCGTCACCCTGTAAGTGCCGGGGATTAAGCCGTTAAATACAACACGGCCATCCGGGCTGGTTACGCCTGTTTGATTAAACGTACCAGCGCCGCCGAGGTCAACGCCCTCTACTCTAAACTCAGCGCCCTGCAAATGCTGGCCGGTTACGGCACAGCGTTTGTAGACGATTAGCTGACCGGCAATGCGCTGGTTGACGAATGTGGCTGACTGATGGAGGTCGCCCACCACTGAATCGGCTGTGGTGTGGCGGTTCCATGCCGATCTGGAAACATGCTGTCCATGATCGTACTCAACCCTGTCCACGGTGGTTTCTTCGCCATTTTGAACCTTTATTACTTCCCACCAATAAGTGAACGTAGTCACGGTTTCTTATTGCGATAGGTAAGCCCCTGATACGATCTCAGGCTTTTCCCCCGCATAGCACCGGACTTGCGACTTTCACCGCATCCGGCGCCCCATCGGACGCAAATCGTCTGTGTTCATTTAGTCTACCAATTGGAGAAATTGGTTGGTGCATTTTAGTGCTGATTTGTGGTTAAATCTCGGTGTTACCCGCAAGCTGGCGAAGTTTATTAAGCCTTGCCAGATGCGTTTTCTTCAAGTTCAAGACTCCCATATATTTGCTTATAATATCGTCATCCGTAGCGTGTATCAACTTATGCACGGGTGCCAATACCAACGTGAGATTCTCGTATTTATCTGTGCCACCTTTGCTTACTGGCAATTTATGATGGCAGTGGATATCTTCTAAAACCTCAAAGTTTCGCCCTGTGACGGAGCATTTACCCCACTGTGCAGAAAACAGAGATATTCGATTATCTGCGTACTCCACACTTCTGTCGTAAAGGGGTTGCCTCATCATAGCGAGCATTAAGGACACATTAACCCGAAGGTCATTGTGAACTTCCTTTCTGCCCTCCGGCGTATAATTGCAAATACTGAGTTTTCTAGGCATTGGGTTCTTGTGCCGCAGATAACCGATTGGATAAATAGGCTCATCCGACCCTGCCACAAAGCGCAGCATTCGAGATTTACCATATTGTATTCTTTCGATTTGAGTGAGCACACGGCCCTTTCTGACCAGCCTTGAACCTTTCTGCGTTAGCAATCTGTTGGTGAGAACTGTCATGACTGCCCGATGCAGTGTAATACAGTCAAGATTGACATTAGTGGCAATACAGTAGTAATTCTGCATACCCATCACCATCGAGTTGTAAAGAACAACTTCCTGTTTTTCCTCTCGACCTTTGGATGGTTTTGCAATCCGTTTTGCTTGATTCACCAACTTTTGCCTCTTGCTTGCAAGATTTTTATCGCTGATATGTGACCTAACCACAAGTTTGTCTTTTCCCTTACTGTCTTTGCCTTTTGGATGAACCTTGATTTTGAAACCAAGGAAATCTGAGTAGCGGCGCTTTACGTTGACAATTCTAGTTTTTTCTTCCGACACCTCTAGCTTCAGCCTATGGGATAACCACTGAGTTATCGCAATTTTTGCTCTTTCGGCTTCATCTTTGGTACGGCAAAATATTCTAAAATCATCAGCGTAGCGTACTATGAACATCTCTTTTAGACTGGTATACTTCCTCATTGCTCTGTATCCGTTGCACTTATTCTCTGCTCCATTTGCTTCAATGCGCCTTTTATATTTCCTCGTTACCGGGTGTTCCTGCCATTGGCTTTCTATCCAGTGATCGAGTTCGTTCAGCACAATATTTGCAAGGAGCGGAGAGATTATGCCGCCCTGTGGGGTTCCTTTAGTAGGGAGCACCAACTTGCCATCCGGCATTTTAATCGGCGCTCTGAGTATTTGCTTTAGAACCCATATGAGATGTTTGTCGCGTATTCCTATCGCCCAAATCTGCTTTATTAGCTTCGAGTGGTTCACTTCGTCAAAGAAAGACTTAATGTCAAATTCGATAACATAGTGGAGTTTCGATAGATTTAGTAGTTGATAAGTTCTGCATATCGCATTTTCTACCGAGCGTCCCGGCCTAAACCCATAAGAGCTATTACTGAATTTGGCCTCGCAGATTGGCTCCATAACCTGTTTAATACATTGCTGTATCAACCTATCCCAGATGCAAGGTATGCCGAGCGGTCTGGTTTTGGTTGGGTCATGTTCTTTGGGAATATCTTTGCGCCTGACAGCTTTGGGATGGTACCCGTGTCGATTTCCTTTTACCCGATAATTGACTTCCTCAACCACTTTATCGGGAGAAAGTTTCCCGATGTCTCTGATGGTCAGCTTGTCGGTGCCGGGGGTATTACTTCCTGCGTTGGTTTTGATATTACGGTATGCTAACAGGGCATTTTCTCGCGAGAGAATCAGCCCCATAAGGTCGGTGAATATTTCGCCCGCCTTGCTGTCGGCATATAGCTTGTCAAAAGCTTTTTGCATTTCGTAATACTCGGCATGTCTTAGGTTCTCGACACAAAGCACATTTGATTTTTGTTGTTTCTCCTTTGGCATAAGGCATCACTCCTTTCTCTGGAGCGACCCTTTTGGTCGTACTCGAAATCCTTATACGACTAAATAACACTTTCAACTTACGTTCGACTAGAGCCCATCCCTCCACGGCTTATTATCACCGCTTCACAGGTACTATGGCTCCACTTCACCCACGAATGAAACAGCTTATATTCTTCGTCTGTAGCGCCTCAAATTAGAGACGTCCGTAGGTTCCCACGTTCCGATAATCCTATCTGTGCATATGCCTTTAGGTTTTCGCTATGAGCCTGTCAGCTTGATTGCGCCTGTAACGCAATATGGCTTTTCATAACTGGGAATTTTACTAGGCCACACTGACTGCGATTCCTCGCACCCACACATTTCTATGTGGTCACTATTTTAGACCCGTACTTTCGCGATTTCGTCAGTCCTTTGCAGAACATTCTAACCATAGGCATTTTATAGACCCCCGGCCTGTAGGTAACGCCATCCACCGCTGGACAGCTTTCGTGTGTAGCGTTTCGCCGATTCACTTACGGTTACTCTCAGCCGACTTCACCGAGCTTCTGACCACAGCCGTTTCCCGCCATCGCCAGTCGGAGTATCAGGGTAGGCGTTTCAGGGCGTTACCCCATCATTCCACCTATCGGATTATCAGTTCTCCTAATAATCAAACTTTTACGCTCTTTTATTAGTGCCTAACCTTTTCAGTTAGGAACGTGTCGCACCCCAATAAGTGACGTACTCCCACAAAGTGTAGGATGGGGACACGTCCACTGTGCGAGTGTTATTCACATCAATGGAGTAATGCTGGGGCGCTCGGACTTCGGTTACTGTCACTCGCGCCGCGTCCCTGTTACCCACGGGATGATTCCACGTCAAGAGCCTACCGCCATTGTACGCTTCCCAACCGGTAATCAGTTGGTGAGTACCGTCTGAGAAGTCAATACGAATGTCAAAGAGTGCGCCGTCAAGCGGTTCATGGTTCTGGTTTTGTTTTCTTATCAGCAATTGTCCACGGGCATCTGTAATTTCAAGCGCAGCTTCGCGCACAAAGGTAGTTTCTGTGTGCGACTCTATGCTCCATCGGACTTCAAACTGCTTGTCATCATCATCCGGTGGGTCGTATGGGTCATATGGATCGTAAGGATCATCGGTAGGTGGAACCACAGCAAACAACGGCTGCGCTCCAGCGGGGCCGGTAAATCGCAAAAGTCGCCAGCCGGATATATCCACTCCCGCTGCCGTTTGCCTCGCCGCTGCCGCCGGTCCCCAATTAGACCAAGTTTGCCAGTTGTGAACTATTCCCCATATAGCGACTTGGATAGCAAGGCGGTCATTTAGAAACCCTTCTTCATATGCTACCAATAAGCGCAGGATTTGCGTATTAGAGTGGGCAGCCGCAACATAGGGAACACCTTCTCTTGGGTCGGGGCCAAAAGCCGCGCAAAACGGCGTCATAGCTTCTCCCGGCCTGTTAACCCAATTGATGAAAGGGAAGAAATTCAGGTCGATAGGAAGTCCGGGAGTTGGCTGATTCTGAAACTGAATCGTGCCAATATCTCCGGGCATAGCTGTTGGCACTATTGGTGAGCGATTGTCGATTATCCTGTTTACAGCATCTGCATAGGCAAGTAGAGCCATAGCGAGGTCTGGCGGCATATCGCCAAAGTCGGGTTCCTCGTCCTCGGCTGGTACTTCTTCTTCCTGTTCTTCATCTTCTTCCGGTGGATAATCTTCCGAGGGTTCCTCAACCTCCGGTTCATCGGGAATCTCACTGTCGTCCACAGCGGGAAGATCATCCGGTGTGAAGCTGCCGTCATCGTCGCCAATATCCGGGACAGTTGGCGGTATGATCGGCCCCGGAACCTCATCGGGTGGATTGAAAACAGGTGGGTTAAAGTCGGGCAGGGGTGGCGGTGCTTGTGGGCTTCCTTCAAAGATAACTTCGTCGGGGCTTGGGGTGAAAACATCCCAACCGGAGCCGGTGCCGCCGCCTATTGACGGGTCAATCCATCCGCTTGCGGATGCCGGAACAGCAGCGCCGACCAGCATGATAACCGCCAGCATAATGCAGGCGGTTCCTTTTAAGCTCTGTCTCATTATTGCACTCTCCTTAATATTTTTTGTGGAATAACAAAAAAAGCCCTCACTGTGTAAATGAGGGCAACAAAAAAACACCACTCTGCGCTGGTGCGTAGGTGGTGTTTCGTATTTGGTTGTGGGGTTAGTTTACTTCAAACCCTGCGTTTCGTAGTGGGCTGAGATCATCGGTGTAAAAATACATCTGCCAGATAACGCCGCCGGTGTGTGTGATATATACCCCGGCACCAACGGTTGTTCTGCGCTGGTTGAGAATCGCTGCCCTGTGTCCGGGAGATTCCATCCACCGCCTGAGCGCGTTCTCCGGGGAAGCAGCGCCGGTGATGATCTCATATCCGGCGTTTAATCCGTTCGGCCTTGTGTGGGAAAAGCTGCGGGCGACTTCGCTTGCTCTTACCTGTGAGAACCGCATCAGGTCTTGGTTGATCTCGTAAGTGTGCAGCCCGTGCCGCTCCCTCTCCAAGTTGACAAGCCGGATAATCTCCGCGCGGTATCTCTGCTGCCGCGCTATCCGCTCTGCCGCCATATCCGCGTCGCGTGTTTCGTTGCACAGCCCACGCAGCCGGTTAAATTCATCTGCGAACCAACGGCCCCAATCACCGAAGCTGTACCTTGCATCAGGTGGACGCCAGCCATCGGCTTCTCTTATAGCAACCCTCGCTATGACGGCGGTAACATCGCTTGATGGCATAACGCCCAATGTACTGCCGTTGGCATCAGTGAAGTAGCTGTTGTTGCCACGAATACCATGCATGGTTGCAGGTGTGGTCGTATCCAAAATGGTGATATTGACACCCGCCAGCGCGTTATTGCCGGTAGCCGGGGCAGTAGCCGCGTAAGCGGTCATGGATGTGGCGAACACCGCCACCAGACAGATTGCCGCTAATGTTTTAACTATGCGTTTTTTCATCATGTTTACCCCCGATAATGATAGTTGTTTAAGCTCAGAATACACCTATGGGGTAGCTAAGTCAAAAGTGCGAACACAGTTAAATCATAGCAAAGCGGCTATCAACTGTCAATAGCTCTTTCCACAGCTTGAACCGCAAGCCGTAAATCGGGCCTGCCTGTTATACAAGTAATCAGGGTAATGCGGTTATCCTCGGTGCGGCCAAGCATAGACCAATCCATTTCGCAGATTTCGACAATGACTTCTACGGCATATTCCCGGATGCCATGCGCGGTCTCATAGCGTATGACAGCACCGGGGTTGAGCCTGTGGAGATTGAGGAAATATCCGGGAGTACCGTTCAAGTTCACGTTATGGGCGCTCAACGCCGTGTTCCCATACCACGCGGAAGTATGGCGAAAATGCCAGACGCCGTGATCCATGATGCCCATATAGTCCTCACCCTCATACACCCGCACGGATAAACCAATATCCGGGATTGTCAAAACGCCTATGCTCTCGCCGTCCAATACCACAGGCATGGTAAAGCCGCCGTGTGTTGAGCTTTCGTTCTGCCATACTGTCGAGAGGTCTGACGTTAATCTTGCGCCGGTGGTAGGCTCAATACTGGTTGCTCCGATAACGGCAATGCCGTCTGCGGCGGTATGCGCTACAATATCCGGGTTGTCAAAATCAATCTCGCTGCCAAAAGTGGCAAGCTCATGTCTCGGCGTATCGTCCCGCATATTGTGCAGCACCACCGCCACACAGGAGACGCCGACTACCAGCGCCAACGCAACAAAGAAGACGCGGCGCGGTACTCTCCGGCTAATCTTTTGAAATAAATCGCTTGGTTTCATTGATGCTTTCATGGTTTTTCGTTTTCCCCTTTCCGAATTTTTTTATGAAGCGTCTCAGGACAAAGGCCGTAACAATCAGTAATACAACGCCTGCTATGATGTGGGACAATTGCCCCTGCTCCGCTGCGGCGGCGGGTGGCTGTACTCCCGTTGGGACATTAGGAGCACCGGGTGTAGTGGGAGTATACGGCAGTTCCGACGCTTCTACCGGCGTACCCTCATATATGACGGTGTAGTGGGTGTGACCGGCTGTACCTCTGGTTACTTCGCCGTAGTAGTTCACTGTGGCAACAAAACTCGCGGCTCGCCGCCCTGTCGCCATTCCTCGATAGACTGCTGTTGCCGTGTATCGTCCATCTGCGCCCCGCCTGAACGAGACGCCATATAGCGCCATTCCGTTCCACTCTCTTTCAATGAGCGCCGGGTCGTTACGGGCAAGTCCGGGAATATCGCGTGTTCTGGTGAATGGATAGGTGAAAGTCTCGTAGCCGTCAGATTCAATTACAAGCGATGTTGAATCAAGGCGTAGCTGCCCCGCGTACCCATCTTGCTCATATTGGATGGTATCGGGGAACAGCTCAATAACCTCCACGACATCATCTGTATCGCTGACGATGGCAGAAGTCTTGCTGGCCGGTCGTACTGATAACTCACCGGACGCAGCAAAGCGCAAGATTTCGCGGGCGCTAAAGCTGTATCCGTCCTGTTCAAAGGACTGTGCCAGCGTTTGCGGGTCAAGTCCCGGCGTATATTCAAAGGTTTTTTTGACGATGGTTACTCCGTTTTCTGTGGTTGTTTCTACGTTTATTGGCTGTGGGCCTGTCTCGATTTCCCGGATTGGTACGGCGGCATGTTCACTTGTCTCCGGTTGTGCATCATCCTCTTGTGCATCGTTCTCCTGAACAATATCCACCGCGTTCCAATCAATGTCCGTTACCGTGACATTAGGTGAGCTGGGGCCGGTATCTGTGATTGCTATGCCTGTTTCGGCGTTGGCTGTCATGGTAAACATAAAGAAAATACAGGCTGCAATCACGGTTGTTATGATTCGCTTCATGACCGTGGTTCCCTCCATTTCATGGTATTTGTCTGAAAATAAAAAAGCCAGCCCTTTGGCTGGCAGACTGATATATTTTGTGAGTTAATGCCTTTGGTTGTGGGCTTACCGGGCGTCGCGGTTCCGTGCTTCCCTTTGCCGCAATTGCTCCAACGCCTTTACAATGGTATCTTCCATCTTCTGCGCGGACGTCCCATCCGGGAAGAACCGGCTGATTTTATCGCGTGGCATTTTGAACTGCTCAACTTGATTCGGCTTTTCCTCCTGCATGATGGAGAGTATAACGCCCTCGTTAAGCTGCCCCGCTTCCGAAAACTGCCGCATTTTCATGGCTTGCACATGGGATGGGGTGCATTCCTCGACTTCGATGGTTTCCAATAGGGTTTGCTGTTGCTCCGGGGTTAGATATGATAGTTCCACGGCGGGACGCATGGCGATCTGTGGGGTGTCTTTTTCACGGATAACCGAGTTGTCCACCATGTCAAGAAGCTGTGGGATAAGGTTTGCAAGACAGATATATCGTTGAATTTGACTATGACTATCGGGAGATTTCTCCGACAATAATTCACGCGAAGTCTTACCATCCAACCTCTGCCCCAGTGGGGCAGAGGTTAAATCCGTCCTCTCGCCCTGTTGTCTTTTCATAGCGTCTAGCTTCATCTTATAAGCAAACGCCTTTTCGCTCGGCAAAATTTTCTCGCGCTGCAAGTTGCTGTCAACCATGATGATAGTCGCTTCATCATCAGACAGGTTGCGGACAATGCAAGACATCGTTTCGCGTTCAGCCAACCCGCTTGCCATCTTGCGGCGGTGTCCGGCAACCATTTCATAGCCGCCATCCTCTTTGGGGCGCACAAGGCCGGGGACTAGGACGCCGTATTGTTTGACGCTTTCAGCCATTTCCTGCATTTCAGCGTCCATCCGCACCTTGAACGGATGATTAGGAAAGTCGCTAATTTCATGCAGGGGTATATCCATTACCCGCTCCAGCTTGGCGTCATCCCGTTCCGCCTGTGTCGAAAAGAGGCTATCGGCTGGGGGAAGATCGAATTTTAGTCCTTTTTTCATCTGCCAATACCTCCTTTGTAAATTCGGCATACGCCCGTGCGGCTTTGCCGTCTTTTTCATACGCGAAAATACTCTGCCCCGCCGCGCTTGTTTCCGCTGCTGAAACCGCTATGGGGATATGCGTTTTGTAGATTTTCAGCATACTTCCATACTGCTGCTGTAGTGTATCGACAGTCATCCGCGCTATGTTGGTTCGCATGTCGGCAAGCGTCAGCAAAACGCCGTCTACTTTCAGCGTCGGATTGATTTGTCTGCGCACCCTATTGATTGTTTTCATAAGCTGCGTCATGCCTTTTACCGGCAAATAATGCGCCTGCACCGGGATAATTACGCTGTCGGCAGCGGCCAGCGCATTGATGGTCAGCATGGACAGTGATGGCGGACAGTCGATGATGATGTGGTCGTAGTCGTGCTTAATACAGTCGAGATAGCCTTTTAAGACAAACTCCCGGCTCATAGCGGTTATGAGGCTCATTTCTGTGTCGGATAGCTCAATGCTCGACGGTATCAAGTCCACACCCTCGTCATGTCGCAGTATTGCGCCGTAATGTTCAAAGTCCAAGTCGCGCATGGATTTGTCCATGACGTTGTAAAGTGTCATGGGCAGCTTGTCTTGATTTCGCCAGCCAAGCGCGGTGGTTAGGTCGGCCTGCGGGTCAATGTCTACAAGCAGCACCTTTTTGTCTTGCATTGCAAGCCCGACGCCTAGATTTGCGGTCGTGGTCGTTTTGGTTACTCCCCCCTTTTGATTGCACATTGCTGTGATTTTGCAATTTGACATTATGGGTTTTCCTCCCTCCAAACAGAATTAGCCCTCTGTGGCAGATCGCCAGAAACGGCTATGTATGGAGGAAAAGGCCCCGGAACGCAAAAAAAGCCACTTATTCTTTTTGAGAACAAGTGGCTTTTCGGCGTTGTTATTCAGGGTTCGGAATAAGTCGGACTATGGGCTGTGATGGCGGTGGGTTGCCGCCCGCAGCTTCCCATCCGGCTTTGAAAGATATGCGCACGATCTCAAAAAGTGCGTTTTGGGCTTCGTCGTATTCTTTGCGGTCAATAAAGTCGCCATAGGCTTTTTCAAAATCTATCATAGTTTGGCCCCCCTTTGAGGTGATTGTACAGGAGGGCGACAGGGGAGGGCAAAGGTGCGAAGTGAGACATAGCATGAAAAAACCGCCTATTCGCTGATAGACGATTTCATGCTATGTATTCAATTTAACTAACCCTGACTTTCTTAGTGGGCGCGATGATTACCTTCATCAGCAACTCATTTACAAAATCGGTGCAGCGTCCCTCGTTAATCAGGTCGGTACGAAGTTGGTTCAAACCATGTATTACTAATTGCCACTCTGCTACAGTCAGAAGCAGTTTATTCTTTTTCATGCGGTGCACCTCCCTCTTGACTACATTATATATGGAAAGAAATGCGGCGGCAAATGTGCGATTTCCATAAATACAAAAAACCCCTTACTTGCAAAGCAAATAAGGGGTTCCAATATTTTACCTATTCTGTTAAAATGTTCAAGCGTTCGCCGTTTAGAAAGGGGGTTAGAGTATGAGCAAATACACTTACAGAATAATCATCGCCATGATTATTGTATTGCTAGCCCGCGACTAAACAAGCACAACAAACCCAGCACAACCCATCAAAGCGGCGAACGCTCGAACATTTAATATGTTAATACGCTCACTGTTTCCAGAAAGGGGGTGACAACGTGAATAAATCAGTATTTAAGATATTACTCGCCATAATATTCCTAATACTCTTCAAAGACTAAATACACACTGAAACCAAGACCACATCGAGCAAAACAGGGAGCGTATGAACATAGAAATGCCGTGTCATTCGTAATGAATGACACGGCATTTTCTGGCTCCCCAAGTTGGACTCGAACCAACGACCCTGCGGTTAACAGCCGCATGCTCTACCAACTGAGCTATTGAGGAATATCTGGAAACCCTTTTGTGGTGGGGATTTCCCGCCCTGTCATTTGTGGATATTTGTCGGTAGCCTATCCTTACGCATGCTCTACCAACTGAGCTATTGAGGAAGATCTGGTTATTATATTGTTGGTATTACTTGACTTACTATTTTTGCATTATTATGCTTTGAGTATACCCATTTACCAACCGGACTTTACCCA
>Ga0131853_10011858_pt1 | contig 15946 bp, 8 predicted proteins | sample TergutLab28metaG_FD_92764 | JGI IMG/M metagenome (GOLD analysis project Ga0131853, IMG submission 92764) | Labiotermes labralis P1 segment gut microbial communities from Petit-Saut dam, French Guiana - Lab288 P1 (version 2) (version 2) | ecosystem: Host-associated > Arthropoda: Insects >...
ATACGGAAAGTACTGCAATGTGAAGCTTGAAGCCTGAGCGGTGGGGATCACCGCTGGTTCAAGAGAAGTACCAGGAAGAAATGCCTGTGACAGGAGACATACATATCGTATAATAATAATAAACTGTAATTGGGTTGTTACCCGGTGGCAGTAGTTATTTTACTTGTAAACAAAATATGAAATTGGTTACTACTAAATTCAAGTCGGGAGGGTTACATGAGAAGCAACTTGGAATATTGGGAACCATCTCAGCATTTGCTTATGGACACGGAAACCAAGAAAAACCTGTGTCGAGGTGGCCGGTCGCAGGACCTTCCAAATACTGACTTCTAGCGAGCAGTCCGGCATGTACAGTAGGAAAAAAAAAAAGCACCACCCACATAGTACAACAAATACACATAAGATAACAACACACACAAGACAACTACAACAATACATATGGCCAGCCAACAACAATTACACAAAAGACAACTTAAAACTAGTAACAAAACACACAAGACAAATTAGAATTTTACAACATGTATTAAAGGTAAAAACACCCAAGCAAGAGAGTACTGTGTACAGTTTCTTGTTACTGCATACAGTTTCTTCTATTTTTTATTTATTTTTTTTTTTACAATCATTAATTCACTCACGCTTTCACCCCAGTCCTTCACTTCTCATCACTTGCTACTCATATAAACCTTTTCCATAAAGACTCGTTCCACCCCCCTACCCCCTCCTTCCCTATACTGCACTTCACTTCACTTCACTTCACTTCATTCCACTTCACTTCACCTCATTCCACTTCACTTTGCTTTGTTCACTTCACTTCACTTTATTGCACTTCACTACACTCCATGTTAGATAACTTTTCACTTCACTTTAGACTTTTCACTTCACTAGACTCCCCTTCTCTACACTTTTCGATGATTCCAGCACACTTTACTTCCTTTTAATTCAACTCAATTATCACTTTCCTTACCCTCTTTTTAAAAGTGATTGGTTTGCAGGGGAGAATTCCTATCACTTCTGCCAGTAACTGGTTCAAGTGTTGGATGGTCCCATTTACAAAAGAATATTTCCCTACATCCGTCCTTTGCCTCCTACTCCTAATTTTCTGTTCATGATCTACGCTGCTCAGATAGTGTGGCCGTCGTAATCTATCACCAATAGGCTTCCACACACGTTCCCCAGAGTACGCTTTGAAGAGGGCACATATGCATGATAACTTTCTAAGCAACGCCAAAGTTTCCCAGTTCAGACTGTTCGTATGATGTGCAAATTTGGCCGCTTTCTTTTGCACCCTGTCTAACGCACTTATTTGTCCCTCCCTGTATGGATCCCAGCACACGGCCCCATATTCAGAATCGGACGTACAAGTGTCATGTAGGCTAAACTTTTGGTATTACTATTACCCATTTTTAGTACTCGCATTGTGAAATGTAGTGCTTTCCAGGCCTTTCTCACAACGTAGTCAACTTGATCCGCCCAACTTCAGTCACCGCGTAAGATTATTCCTAAATATTTACAGCTTCTCGCTTCCGGTATTAATGTGCCCATTAACGAATAATTTAGTGGATCCTTTACCCTAGCTCACTTGAAGCGAATTGCCTTACTTTTACTTGGATTTATTTTCATCGCATTTTCAATCACCCACTCCCTCAGCCTGTCCAGGTCTTTCTGCAATTTTTCCATGTCCACATTATTCATAATTTTTCTGTAAATTATACAGTCATCAGCAAAAAGTCTAATAGTTGATTCCATATTCCTCCAAATATCATATACTATGGCTAGGAACAGAAGAGGACCTAATACACTTCCTTGCGGTACACCTGACGTTACTCTAACTTCTGCAGATAGTTGCCCTCCCACCCTGACTCTCTGCATGCGGCCTAAAAGGAATTCCCTTATCCATACCACTACCCTAGAATCCACGCCCAAGTTTGCAATTTTAGTTAGCAACCGACAAATCACCAGCCTAATACAATTTCTGTGATATATGTGTGGATGTTAAAAAACCTGTCACTGTTGAAGGCAGTCAGCACAACAGATACACTCACTAAAAGGTTGGGATGGCTAATAGCAATTCAAGAAGTCAGATAATAACAAAATGGGGGGGGGGGGGGGGAAACCCCCCAAAAAAGGTGGGGGAGGGAAAAAAAAAAAAAAAAAACAAAAAAAAAAAAAAAGGGGGGGGGGGGGGGAATGCACCCACTGAATTCAAGTACACTGAATAACAGCATCATACATTCATCCAGTGCTTGCAAAACTGACCACCAATTACTGTACCACTTCTGCTCAAAATTTGTTCAAAATAAGTGCAAGGGAGTCTCATCTTGCAGTAAAATGATCTCACTTAAGGCCCAATACCCAGACAATCAAATATCCCGCCTTGAAGCTCAACAAACACAACAAGGACTGGTTGGTCTTAGGACCATGCTCACAGTCATGCGTGCCCTTGACCAAGAAACAAACCACAAAATTTATGTGCCTGAAATGCAATGTCAGCTGCCAATATGTCACAGTTGTCACAATGTAAAAAATTAAAAACACTTACAGAAATGTGCCATTCCACCCCACTGATTTCACACTAGGTGGGGGAGGAGGAACAGAATTTAACAATGCATATTTTTCCAAATCAACTTCACTAGACTGTTGTTACCAGACATAGTTACAAAGAAACAAGTTTTTTTCTCTCTTTTGTTTTCACCTCCCCAGCACTAATACCATTACTAGTAAAAGCTCCCTAGTTAAAATCTGGCTGGCAACCCTGCAGTTCAGGGAATAAATATGGTGTATCCATATGACATACATTAAAAAAAAAAAAAAGGGCCAGAATTCCTAAACATAACAATTTATTCACTCTTACCAAATATCTTCAATTGTAGATCTGTATTCATCAGGAATAGGAATGGAATGCGAATTTTCTTCATTGCCAGGAGAAGAAGTGTCTGTACTGGTGCAAGATTTGGATTTATGTTTTTCTTCCAGATTTTCACGTAGTTTCTGTTCCTCTGGTTGTGTTAAGTATGATATTCCTTAGTGGAAAGCACACAGAAACAAAACCATCATTTAATATTCATTAACTTATATTCACTATAAATTGAAATTTCTTTTACTTTCTAGACATCATAAAACAAATGAGATTTTTCACCCAAAACAGATAACACAGTCATACAGTATGATACAAATAATAAACTGGAAAAGACACGCAAGTAGCAGTGGCTGGTTCACATTATTTGCCTTGAGGAATGGTGGAGACACACAGAAATACTGTTTTTAACAATGTCATTCCTGAGATTATACAGCATGGCCCATGGACAAACAAAATGACAATAACAGCAGCACAGGATAACTGAGCTACCTGCGAGAAAATCTCTCACAGGGTTCCTTTGTTTACCATAAATCTTGCACGGGATCAAACTAAATGACAGGCCAGTCAGTAACCACCTGAGTTGTGGCATGTCCATAGAAGAAGAAAAGAAACACAAAAGCAGCAAAAAGGTTATGGGGATTAAACTAAAACCTAGCATATCCCAAATATAAGCCAGGTGTGTGAATTGCACAACTGCAGTGATTGGTGGGACAGCATAGATCGACTACTTTTCGTTAAAAACAAACAGATTCTATGACTCGGTATATTTGGAATTTTCTTGACTGAAACAAGAAATCAAAGTTACCAGCAAATAAAATCTATAGCTGTTGCCATTCAGCATCTCATTCTTTCATGCCTTCCCAACTTCTGTTACATATTAATATTACATCAACTACTAAGCGTGCATACTGACTATGAGTCACAGACCAACACTGAAGATATACAGGATTATGTTATGGTGGAACATCCACACAGACACTAAGCAAATCCAGCAAAAATCTCAATCCATGCTTGTATCAAATTCTTCCTCACTTTCTTCTCTTAGTTTGCTGTCACAGAATATGGTTCATGTTGAGATATATATTGGTGTGAAATCTTTTCAGTCAGCTAATAATTAATGAAATGCAAAAGAACACCAAATGTCTGTGGTACTGTTGATTATCAACAACAAAGAATTATGAAAACCCATAATGTGTATTTACTTCCATACTACACAAAACCTTCAGAACTTTATCTGCTAGTTAATGCTGTTTTCAGAAGTCAGTAAATAATGTAATAAAACATCATATTTCCTATTACCAGAAATATAACTTCTGTTTTCTGTTTTTAGATCTGAGTTTCTTGGTCATCTTCATGAAGAATGAAGTCTTCTGGGACATTATGCTACGTTAGCTAGTAAATACAGCAAAATCCCAATTTCAAATTCCCACATTTTGCAATTTCCATGATTTTAAGTACTTTTTGTAAGGTCCTGGCTAAATGCATACAACTGTTATTTTTTAAACATATTTTATGTTTTCCTAAAATTTACACTTCATTTTCCTCGTCCTAACTATGGAATTTGACCATTATACATTTCACTGTTTTCTTCTCAAAATTTTTATTTGTGCCAGAAGAATGTGAATGTAAAAACAGGAACATCAAGGGACGATGGAATCCAGCATAGCACAGCTAGTGGCATCTCCCTGCAATAAATGCTGAAGTAGTTGAAACTAGCTTTTGTATAAATGGCAGTAGGTTCAATGGGAAAAGACATCAAATTTGAATTCATGAAGCACGGTTGAAGGTGGTATGGTAAGTACTACCTTCTGTCTATAGTTGTTAATTGTTAACATGCAAGTTAGACATTAGCACGAATTATGAAATCACTTTTGTAGGCCAATTTACATCATGAACTGACAGTAATTTCACAGCAAAGGGTGCAATTAGATAAAAGAAAGTGGAAAGCATTTATGATAGTGATAAAATAAGATGTTTTAGCACAAATTGATGCACATACTGGAACATATGTTGACCTAGCACATCAGGTACAACTCTGTTTCCATATCGAACAGAAATGTGAAAAAGAAAAAAATGAATTAAGTTACATCCAGTGCTGACCTTTCTCCAAGAAGTGAAAATCAATGAGATACTCACCAATGGAGGAAATGGAATCCGCTCTTCCTTGATGTTTCATGCCAGCATTTGCAAGCAATGTTTCCATGACCATGGGCAACCAACCCATGCCCCATGCCCACATATGTAAGTTATATACTGGCCTAATATATAACTTGCACAATTATTTACAAGGTTAGGTGTGTCACTTACTGTGATTTTTACACGTGCAGCCCACAAACGAGCACACAGCAATGGTTAGGACCCTTGGCAAAAAAGAGGTTGTCAACACCTGTCATAGACGGTAATAACATCAGTGTGAAGGTCTAATGTCTGGATTGACAGATTTAAGATTGGACACAACACTGTTGACAGAAATGTAGCTGGTGACAGCAAGAGTGCCGATTCAGAGAGTAGATGACTGGAAAAATAGCAGACTGTTGCAATAGATAAAAGAACATAAACTATGTGACATATGCAAGGGTGATGAGACGGGTCTGTTTTTCAATCTACAACTTAGTAAAAATCTTACTATTTGTGGAGACCCTTGCCATGGTAAAAACAAATCAAAATAGTGGGATATACAGCTACTTGCATGTAATGCTGATGACAGTGATAACTACCACCACTTGTAACTAGCCACTGCTTTAAGCATGTTAAAAACTACCCACAAAATATTATGCCAATACAAATTTCTAGATAACCATCAGTATATCTGAAGATTACATTACACAATTAAACAGAAAAGTGGGTGCTGAAAATTGTGAAATTCTGTTTTTCATTGATCACTGTGTTGCCCACCATGTTTCTCAGGAATATAAGGTTGTGTTGTTCCCAGCTAACTGCAACATCCAGCTACAGTCGTTATATACAGGAATCATCCATGCACTTAAGCGTAATTACAGAAGTAGTTCATTTGAAAGACAGCTGCCATGATAGATGGTAGGCTGCAATGAGATGAGTTTGCTATGCATTTTATAACAGAAGCCTGGAAGCTGTTAACTCCAGCAGTTTTGGATTAGTGTGGTTTTTCCAGTTTGATCATATCTAAGCAATATGTAATGAAACTTATAAGATGAACAAAATGACTGGCATATTTTGCAACATCCTGGAGTGCAGTTTGAAGACTAGACAACATATAACAGTGCTCTCAAGGTCTGTAAAGTTCAAAGTGTTGAGCACATCTTGGACCACCAGTGAACAGGCCACATGAAGAAGATGAAGTGACAAGTAACACTTCTGGATGCACTGAAAAGGCTAGAAGTGGCCAGAAAGTATGTGTGCCAATTTGACATCAAGGACAATATTGTTACAATGTGCAACAAAATTGAAAATAAACTATACAGATTGAAAAGTTGAAGAAAAAGAAAAACAAACATTTATTGAGTGGTTAAATATATAAATACTTGACATCACTTAACTATCTCACATTATCATCACAATACATCAATGGGTTATTGGGTTCACTTCATGACTAGCAACCTTCTCCTCTTTGTTGGTTTAATTTAAAATGTATTAAGAAGTCTGACGTTTATATTACGTTATTTTTGTGTTGAGTGTAACATCACGTTCTTACATTACTGTGAGGAAGCTGTTTACAATTTACATACATGTACCATGTTGCTGTTTTTAAATTATAAATTGTTCAAAATTCTCTATTTTTAAATAGCCTATCAAGTTTTGTTGTAAGGGAACCACAATTTTAAAGTACATAATTTTCTTTTTACACTTTTATAGTGCATAATTTTCTTTTTACACTTTCCTCTATTTTACGCCAGTACTTTGAGGTGGTTCCTACAGAAATGTGAAATTGGGGTTTTACTTTAGTTACATTTCAGAAGAGTGTCATGCCTCCACTTCAGGGGACTATCAGGCAAAGATTTTTTTTTCTTATTTTAGTTTGCCATACCCTTGTATTTGCAATGACGATGCCATGTAAAGGTTACTCTAGAGTACTACAAAAAAAAAAAACATGTATACTAACCCTCTTTGAATAATTTGTTAAAATCAAATCCTTGAGAAGCAAGAAAATCCATACTAGAAGTCTGGCAAAGAAACCGTGGATCAGGTGCTGATCGGACATGTGGTGTTGGAAATATGTAAAAATTGTATGCTCGATGCATATACCTGAAAGACAATAAGTGTTACATTTCTTTGCTGTGTACTGAATGAAGAGAGCAAATGCCAAATTTCAGAACAATGACAGTGCAATACTGATGAGGCGTGCTGAACATTTTGTCTTAAACAAACTTGTTTAAAAGCACACAAATATGTGCCAGTTTCACATTAATTATCAAATTTTTACAGTAACACCAAGTTTGGCAGTCCACATGACAGGTGTCTGTTGAGACAGCATTTCTTACATGGCATGCCACCACATAACTGTAACGTCTAGAATTGAAATGTACTTCTCTTTACTTGACCATGGTTCACACAGTTTGATGACAGGAGTGAGATTTCTATCATTCTTGTTTGTCAACTGGTATTTTTAAGATGTCATATGAGTTTCCAGGATGAAATAGCAAATTATAAAGCTGCATTTATTGGAAATATGAGTGTGACTTATGACAGCTTGCTTTGCAACCAGTGTCTACAAACCAATCAAATCATATGTGTTTGGGTTGCATGGACACACGATCACTGCTTGCAAAGACATTTACTGCACACATACCACTGAAGTTAAAATACATTCAGTCAAGAAATATGTTACAACTTATTTCCCATGCACTACAGAAATGTTGCATTATTTCTTTTGGGTGATTCCCCAGCTATTTTAGGAGATTTTGAAAGGAAAATTTTGAGAGCTATTTTTTGACCTACAAATGACAACAGAGAATGGAGCATAAAATACAACGAGTTATATACATTGTACAAGGAAAGTGATATAGTAACATACATTAAAATCAATTAATTAAAATGGGCAGGACATGTTATTCGTATGGAGGAACAGAGCCCTACATGAAGAGTTCTCTTTGCAGTGGTAGAAGGAAGAAGACAGAGGGGCAGGCCGAAACTAAGAAGGGAAGATGGTGTGATGGAAGATGCCAGGAAGATGGGGGTAGAGAAATTGGAGGAATGCTGCAAGGAATAGGGACAGCTGGCAGAAGCTTCTGAAGAAGGCCTTGGCTCATTAGGGGTTGTTGTGCCAATGATGATGATGACGATGATTCCCAAAAACCTACATTTTATGTGCCTACACTTCCGAATACTCTGTCTGTTCCATTTTCATAGGTGGTGCAAGCAGCTTATACCACCTAAGATGGAACAGAGTATTAAGAAACGTCGGCACATGAAATTCAGAATAATACAATATTCAGAACATGACGAAAGTTTGAAATCAAGAATACTACAGAAATGTTTACACTTCCATCACCACTTTGAGAGACCATTATTTAACACAAGCAACATTTATGGTTGAACATGTAATAGTAATGTACATACTTTGTTATGACATGAATTTGATGTTGTAAGGAACAGTGGCTGTATCTCTTCGTATCAGGGTTGCCAACACTGACGGCACATGTAATATATGTGACGCTCATAACGTTGGGTAAGAAATGTTTCCAGGAAGTTTTAGATAGGTAAAATGAGGGTCCTAAATGTGACAGTAACAATACAAACAGACTGAAAAACAAAACTGATGAATATGAAATTTCTTATTTTTATGTAACATCAATCAACAAAAGAAACCTCAGAGATTAACCTCGGTGCAAGAAATATTTGCTTGAAGTTAAATTTCTGATAACAAAATAAAATTTGAAAACCTAAACTTATCATTGAAATGAAACCTCAAGCACCAGCTTCCATGAGTATTTGTAAACAAAAGGAAACCTCAAGCCTAAACTTGTGTTGTCTCTTGTGTCACACTTGTCAGCAGAAGGCAACATCAGAGCATAACCCTGGTGCCATAAATGCTTTCCTTGATGTGGAATTCCCGACAAGAAAATAAAACCTCTAAGCCTAATGTATCACTAAAATAAAATATCAAACCCTGACCTCCATAAGCATGTGTTAATGAAAGAAAGAATCAAAGCCTAACCATGGTGCCATAAATACTTCTGCTAATGTATCTTGCATGCCTACCATTAAAATGATAACAGTGGAGTTCACATAACAAAAATCATACCTCATTGCCTCACAATACTGCATTATATGCTTGTGTTGTTTTATATAACCTGAATCTGCAGCACCGAAATCATAGCAGGAAGGGTATCTAATTGCATTAACCTTTCAACAACCTACACTTGAACATGCGAATTCAGAATGTATAGGCAGACCTACCAACATTCACAAATGGGAACAGACTTGCAGCAATGCTGGAAAATCACTTTCTTTTTCTTGTTTTATACATACAGGCAAGCAGAGAGAAATTTTGAGACTTCTGCCTTTCAACAGCCGTGTGGTGGGTTGCCCAGATATACTGGGGTGCTGATAAACCTTTAGCCTGACCAGGACGGAAACAAGCTGCGCCTGTCAAAAGTGTGATCGGCAGAGGAATGTGTTGATTTGGCTAGGGTAAGGACAGGTGGTGGACTCTTGTGAATGTGGTAATGAACCTCCAAGTTCCATAAAATGCGGGGAATGTAGCTTGTTTCCTTCCTGGTCAGGCTAAGGACTTATCAGCACCTCTGTAAACAGTGGTGATATACCCTAAGACAAACTATGTCTAATGTAGCTTGCATTCCAATAACAGAGCCCTTCTGTCAGCTTACAAACACATCAGAATTCATGTCCCAAACACATGCGCAATTTATGTGGGCACTAGGGAAAGGGCAGACAGGAGGAAAATTTTACATTCTCAGTATACACTAACAAGCCATGCAGAAGGCACAGGCTTTAGAACCTGTGAGCAGGAGGGCTTGCCTGCTGAATCCAAATCAGATATCAGAGCTGCTTATAAACAGCGACAGCAAAGAGCCCCAGTGCAACGTCATTACTAGAGCGAACGAAAAATGTTGTGAGTAAGTTTTACTGGAACCAAACCTACAATGGCAGAGTGAGTGCATAGCATGTTCTAGTGCGCAGGCTCCACTCAGCCCAGACATTAACTTCAGTTCCTCCATTTTATAGACAAAAGAAATGGAACTGACAGGACGGAAGAAAATTATGACAGACTGAAAATACATGATGTATCTGAAATTCTAAACAGTGCAACTGCAAAATTTTATAACTCTTGAGAAAATGTCGCAACTGACGAAGTCATAGTTATCCTCAAAGGAACAGTGATTTTCAGATAATATATTCCCAGGAAGCAGTTATGTTTTGGTATCAAACTATACAAATTATGTGACGTCTGGAAACACCTATGACATGAAAGTATGCCTGGGGAATGAGAGTGCGTGCATGGCTCAGCAGCCGACAGTAACCCACGTCACACTGAAAGAATCAGAATTGACAAGGAAGTAAATTGACATGATCACACATTTATTGTCATTAATAAACACTTCGATGACATGACAAAGAAAAAAATTAAATGTTGTGAAACTGTCATGTTAAACAGGAAGGGCATGCCTCAATAAAGTGGATGGGCAAGACAGACATCTGCATTCTAATATTCACAATCCCCCGTAAGAAGGAAATTTCCATGATGAGCTGAGGAACATGATAAAACTAGACACTGTAGTTTATAACCATCACATGGGTTATATGGATAAGAGAAAGAGAATGGCCACCATTTACTCAATCAGCATCAGAAATGGCAAGTGGATGAAGTAGCTGTTTTCCCATCTCTTAGATTTGGCCATTCTGAACAGTTACTTCCTTCTTTATTAATGTGGTGGGAAGAAAATTTGAGACAAATTTTCAACTAGCATTTCTAAGGAACACTCTTGTGGCGACTGGACAAGAACAGCAGCTACACCTGTAGGGAGACCACCACCTGCTTCTTCAAACATGGGCAGTTTCAATAAGCACTGGCCTGATATATTAAAGACAGAGCGCTGTCATGCGAGCTTTGCGAGAGATGTGACACAAAAAGTATGTGTGAAATGTCATGTGATGTGGCCTGATGTGTCAATAAAACATGCTTTTCAGATTATCACATGAAGACCCAACTGTAAAACTTCTTCTCATGCAACCACCACACATATAAAACTGAAGCCTGGCACCACGTGGATTTGTACAAATTTATAGAAATTTAGTTTGTGTATTTAGGCAAGAAGGATAATTACAGCAACTTTAAAGACATGCTGTGCAATCTCTGTCTCAGTTCCCACAAATTGTTGTTGAATGCAGGGACTTACCACTTTTTATTAAAAAAATATTCGTGTTTTTAGTGAAGCTTTCGCTACAAATTAAATATCCCCACAAAAACTCAGCCGTCCTGAACAGAGGTTTGGGTATTTCATTCGGTCAAGGCTAAATGTTCACGCTTTTTATATAACGTGAATCTGTAGCACTGAAATCATACCAAGAAGCCTAATCTAACTGCATTCAATGTTCATGATTTTTTATATAATGTGAATCTGTAGCACTAAAATCATACTAAGAGGGCCAATTTCACTGCATTAAATGTTTGTGCTTTTTTACACATCCTGATTATTATGACTTCAGTTTATGTAACACTGCAGCATTGGCAACCCTGAACTGACAGTCTACAAAGGGACGTGAGAATTAATGGAGATGAGCAATATGCATATTATACTTACTATTAACACTTTCACATAATACAGTGCTTTGGATAACATATAATAGTAGAAATAAATTCTGTCAAAAGGTATCCCTGAATGGGATGCAGCACTACATGCACTGATATATAAGAGTTCAGCACACTTCATGTTTCTCATAACACTCAACTGTTTACAATTCTACAATCACTAACCACTCTACCTAATATTATGCCCTTAATAAACATAGCAGATGTTACTGAATCCAAATGTAATCATGATATGAAGACCAGGTCACTGTAGCCAACACAAGCACAATTAATGACAAAAATTAACCCATTAGGTGAACACACATGGCAGCCAAGGTTACGTTTGGATTTGCATACATACAGACTAATACCAGGCCTTAAAGTCTGCATATCAAAGTGAGGCTACACAGTTAGGGTTTGGGTTAATGGCATATAAAACCTTCTGTGTGACACCCTAACATTACAGTTTCAGTTAACATGAGAAAAGCCTTTGTCTTACTATCATATAGGTAGGACACAAATTATATTAAACAAAAATGTCATTCCACAATGATTCCCAACAAAGTAACCAACTATTTCAATAGGCTCTGACTCTGTATGTGTAAATAGGAAGCATTGAATGTCAGTAGTAACTAACATACTTCAATTAATGTAACAATGTGCGTATACAATGGTTTTCCAAGACGGTTCTGGGGGTGTACCATAATTCAGGTAGCTTCTCACAAGAGAGGCTTAGTTTCAATTCCAGAGCAATACCGGTGGGTTGTGGAGCACACAGAATGCCAATGGTTTTCTCCAAGTACTTTGGTTTTGCTCTGTCAATATCATTCCATCAATACTGCATATTTATATTCTACAGTTGGCACTATATATTCTAAAAAATTAACATTGCTAAATAAAAAAGAAAAATAAAATGTCCATACGCACACGCTAATAACATAGTACAAATTTTTGCACTTATTATTATTCCACTGCCACTTTCACTCTCAGTATCATTTTCCCTACATATAAAAGTCTTTCAGGTGTTCAAGAGTGAAATACTGTGCACAGTTTAGTAGTAATGTAGTAAGGTGCTACACACATATTACTTACAAACTACATTTGGATGTGTACTTTCATGTATCTCTACAAAACTGAAATTCAGAAATGGGAAGAGTTACCCTGGCTTAAATAAATTTCATACCTCTAATCTTCGCCAAGAACAAGATCATAACAATTACTATCTTCAGGGATGTACCGTCGTGGGTTGATATAGCCGAAGTTTCGGAGAAACCTGTTCTTCCCAATCAGTTTACTCTGACGATGGAGGCAGCAAGTTCTAGTCGAAACGTGGGTACATATCTAATATACAACAGACCTAACAACCCAGAAAACAATAACCTTCACAATTACCGCCGTGAGAACCTTTCAAATCTCACACTGGCGTTAGAATGTGTGGTCATGCGACTGCTAAAGAGTTGCCAGTACACACATTACTGTAACGTTCCGGCAGCTTAAACCAATACTCACTTGTCATTTTCCTTATCGTAGCTAAAAGCACACAGGCCAAACTGCACCAGCAAAAAATCCATCGCACCAGAATGAAGTTTACTATAATACTGGGATGGTGTGTCAAAAGCATTTATGTCTTGACCTGCTTGCAAGCCGGTAAACTCCCCGTCTATAGCAAAAAATTGTGCCGCAGGAATTACTCGTTGTAACTCCAACATCACTTCACGGAAATCTATAATCAAACAACGTGGAATATGAAAGTCACACTCAACAATAAAGGCGAATCACAATCAAAATTTAAAAATAAAATCTTACTTTTTCTTGTCACTTCCATTCCGCACCTAAGCCTGATTCCAACCCCACTAAATACTAACTCACTAACCACAGAATAGCGCACAATTCATCTAAGAGGTTACAGCCTCAGAGTATGAATGAGAGCTGCTACCACGAACTAGTTGGTCTACATCACGGATTACATCTCCAGCACATAGACAGTATCGGTATATAGCGAGGTGGATGCGTTAGTTTTCACATAATTCTAGGAATGTGCAATGCACTACACACCCCTCACATGAATCTGTTGTACCGTACTGTTTATTACACAGTATCATTTAACTCCCATTTCTCGCTCTGGGTTTTATTTGCTAGGACTAGTTGCTGTTCTCCATGAGACAGCACTTCAGTTTTCGTCTAGGTTTACCACCTACAATTGATCCTACATAAAATTGTGTCCGGCTTTCTCAGTTCTACAGTCTTATTACCAGTAAGTACCTTCCTGAATGCTATTTCCTCATGCGTCTCTAGTCACCAGTCTTTCAGAAGCTCCTCTCTTTTCTTTGTGTCCTTGTACGTTCAGCAATTACGAGACTCTTGGTCCCATGCCACCCGCATGGAAGACGTCACTCCTTCTTGATTCCTCCTCTCGCTTGTGACAATTTCCGTAGACCCAATCCGAGCCATGGTATATCGCTTCTTTCATTTATTGTGCCGTACGACTTACATTCTTGCTAACCCCATCTGTGATTCAGTTCTTCATAGGAAACTAGCGACTTCTTTCCTTTGATTCTTCTTGTCTTTCTACATGACTGTCCGTCCTTCTATCCGTCCGCATGGAAAAACTTGGCTTCCACTGGACGGACTTTCATGAAATTTGATATTTGAGTATTTTTTAAAAATCTGTCCATAAAATTCAAGTTTCATGAAAATCTGACGAGAATAACGAACACTTCACATGAGGACCAAAATAAATTTTAATCACATCTCGCTCAAGTCTTCGTAAAACGGGAAATGTTTCAGACAAAAGTTGTAGAGAAAATCAAAACCCACATTTCATGTTCAATAACTTTTTATCCCATATCGTGTCGTAGATGAGATAATATAAAAAAATACTGCAGTGTCGGGCAGGCCAGATGGCAATATAGCGCATGTGTATTGCATGCTGGATATCTAAGGCTAAAAACACACTCTCAGAATATATATTACTTACTGCTTTCCCAGTGCAACGATGGTAACACCAACAACCATCAGTGTTACATTATACGCACATTGCTTTTTTTACTGGATATCCTTACATCTGGTATTAATAATTTGACACGTTGTTTTTACCTCTATTCCTCAACTTTTTGCCTTATGTGGCACAGGGCAAGTACGTGTCTTCCCCGCTTAGACTCCCCACCCACAACCCCACCTTAAGTTCATCAACCTCGCACTATCGTATTGGTTTCTTCCTCCCACTTAGCTTGATCCTAGCCCAGTATCTTACAGTAATTATGTATGATCTGTGGTCGCTTTCCTCCCAAGCTTTCGAACCAAGCTACCTCTCAGTATAACACCTATTAATCTGTGCTGACATTTTTACAGTTTTCCTCACGTCTGATAATTTTTGTCACTGTTGAATCTCTTTTGTACGCTGTTCACTGTTTCCACCCCATACAACAGCCTCGATTCATATACCCCATAAAAGCATTCTCTCATTCCTCTCATCATTTTTGGTGTTCTCGTTAAGAATTCATGAATGGCCTCTTTAAAGTCTAATTTCCCATGTCTCGCATTCCAGATTTCCACTTTCTTTATCAGACCCGGAAGCAAGGGGAATATGTGTGAACCTTACGAGTGAACACGGAGCATGGATTACCTATTAGAAATCTGTCAGTATTACAGCTGAATACTTTGCCGATGGCAATTATCCGTTGCATTAGCTCCATGAATCAGATTACGTAATGCTTTTCCTGTATCTGCGTACCCGCAAATACATCTTTCTTTCATCGCAGCCTGCATCCTCCGCGACCTTCTGTGACAGTTTGGTTTCCAAGTCAGTGAAATTGGATACCTTCTGTGCGTTGTTCATAATTTGGCAGTTCTTAATTTTATTGTTTGCTACCGTCCTCTTCACCTCGGGTGGTTAGGTGTGTAGCTCCCCGTTTCTTCTCAGGGAGCCTGAAGGTCTTATCTCAGTGTAATTTACGTGGTAGGTCTCTGCAAGGCCCACGATCGGCTACTACTGGTTGACTTACGAACACAACATTTAGTTTTGGGTTTTTGTCTTTATTTATTGGCAGCAGTTCACTCTATGATTACAGCCATTAGAATACTATAACACATTATCAGATGTATCCACGGCACTTTGACTCACGGTAATTGCCAATTCTTTCTCATTTTAATAAAATATTTATCTAGACAGCCCCTAACTGACGACGCACAAAAATTTCATGTACGCACTACTCCAATTGCCAAAACGGAGTCTATTGCTTGATCTTCTGCGTTGTCCAAACCAATACCCCCCCCCCCCCCCCCTCCCGAAAATTTTCTTCTGTCCACAAAAAACATTTTGTGAAAACCACACCCCAAATTTCTTTTATTTTTTTTTTTTA